>Ga0307503_10000010_pt1 | contig 272748 bp, 272 predicted proteins | sample 17_S_MG_FD_194514 | JGI IMG/M metagenome (GOLD analysis project Ga0307503, IMG submission 194514) | Soil microbial communities from Populus trichocarpa stands in riparian zone in the Pacific Northwest, United States - 17_S | ecosystem: Environmental > Terrestrial > Soil > Riparian zone >... | reverse complement strand
TCGAGTGGCTGGTCGCCGAGTTCAAACGCGACCAGGGCGTCGACCTCTCCCAGGACAAGAACTCGCTGCAGCGCCTCTACGAGGCGGCGGAGAAGGCGAAGATCGAGCTCTCCTCGACGCAGGAGACGCAGATCAACCTGCCCTTCATCACCGCCGTCGAGGGGCAGCCGAAGCACCTCGACCTGAAACTGAGCCGCTCGAAGCTGAACGAGTTGACCGGCGACCTGCTCGACCGCGTGGTCGGGCCGGTGAAACAGGCGCTGAAAGACGCCGACACCGAGGTCGACCACGTCGTCCTCGTCGGCGGCATGACCCGGATGCCGGCCGTCCGCGAGAAGGTCAAGGAGCTGACCGGCAAGGACCCGCACCAGGGCGTCAACCCCGACGAGGTGGTCGCCGTCGGCGCCGGGATCCAGGCCGGCGTGCTGGCCGGTGACGTCAAGGACGTGCTGCTGCTGGACGTCACCCCGCTGACGCTGGGGATCGAGACCAAAGGCGGCGTGATGACGCGGCTGATCGAGCGCAACACGACGATCCCGACGAAGAAGTCGGAGGTCTTCTCGACCGCCGAGGACAACCAGCCGTCGGTGGAGATCCACGTCCTCCAGGGCGAGCGGGAGATGGCCGGCGGCAACAAGAGCCTGGGCAAATTCCAGCTCACCGGGATCCCCCCGGCGCCGCGCGGCATGCCCCAGATCGAGGTCACCTTCGACATCGACGCCAACGGCATCATCAACGTCACCGCCACCGACAAAGGCACCGGCAAAGAGCAGAAGATCGAGATCAAATCCGGCTCCGGCCTCTCCGACGAGGAAATCCAGAGCATGGTCTCCGACGCTGAGTCCCATGCCGAGGAGGACCGCAAGCAGCGCGAGCTGGCGGAGACCAGGAACCTCGCCGAGAACGCCGCCTACCAGGCGGAGAAAGCGATCGACGAGGCCGGCGACAAAGTCGACGACGCGACCAAGGACGACGTCCGCGCCGCCGTCAAAGAGGTGCGCGACGCGCTCGAGAGCGGCTCCAAAGAGGAGCTCGACGCCAAGGTCGAGGCGCTGACCGCGGCGATGACCAAAGCCTCCGAGCAGATCTACGCCGCGGCCTCGGCCGAGTCGGCCTCTGAGGGAGCGACCGAGAACGGTGCTGCTGCCGACGAGGAGGAGGTCGTCGACGCCGAGGTGGTTGACGAGGAGGGCAAATGAGGCCTTCACAGGACGATCTCGGGACGGAGGCGGGTCGGCCCGCGGGTCCTGTCTCCGATACGACCCCGCCGCCCGGTGGCGGCGGTCCCGCATCGTCGCCACCCGCGGGAGAGGCGGATGAGTCAGGGGCGCAGGCCGTCGAGGCGGACTTCGATGCCCTCTTGGCTGATGCGCAGAGGGAGAGGGACGAGTACCTCGAACTGGCGAAGCGGACCAAGGCTGATTTCGAGAACTACCGGAAGCGGGTTGCCGCGGACGTGCAGGCGGCGCAGGCTCGCGGGAAGGCCGAGGTGGTTCGGGAAGTCATCGACGCCGTCGACAACCTCGAGCGCGCCTTGGAGACCGGCGGCGAGAGCGGCGAGGGTCTTGCCGCCGGCGTCGAGATGGTGCTCGGTGGGTTGCGGGAGACCCTGAAGAGGCACGGGATCGAGGCCGTCGATCCCAAGGGAGAGAGGTTCGACCCTAACCAGCATGAGGCGCTCTCGACGATGCCGGTCGAGGACAGCGAGAGCGGCGTCGTGGTCGAGGTAATGCAGAAGGGCTACCGGCTTGGCGAGCAGCTGATCCGGCCGGCGCGAGTGGTCGTGAGCGCCTAGGAGGACCGTGGCGGACGAGCTCTACAAGACGCTCGGCGTCTCCAAGAAGGCGACCGACGAGGAGATCAAGAAGGCGTACCGGAAACTGGCCCGGAAATACCACCCTGACCGCAATCCGGACGACAAGGAGGCGGAGGAAAAATTCAAGGAGATCTCCGCCGCCCACGACGTCCTCTCCGACCCCGAGAAGCGCAAGGAGTACGACGCGGGCGGGATGTTCGGTGGCTTCGGCGCCGGCGGCCAGGGTCCCTTCGGCCCGGGCACCGGCCAGGCCGGTGGCTTCGGCGGGGTCGACCTCGGCGACATCTTCGGCTCGGTCTTCAACCGCGGCGGCGGCCGCCGTGCCCAGCCGCAGCAGGTGCGCGGGCGCGACCTCGAGACCGAAGTCCAGCTGACCTTCGACCAGGCGATCAACGGCGCCCAGATCAGCGTCACCGTGCCGAAGGCGAGTCGCTGCACGACCTGCCACGGCAGCGGTGCCAAACCCGGCACCTCCCCCACCACCTGCCCGCGATGCGAAGGACGTGGGGTCGAGTCGCAGGGCCAGGGCCTGTTTTCGATCAGCCAGCCGTGCCCGCAGTGCGGCGGCGCCGGCCAGGTCATCGAGGACCCCTGCCCCACCTGCGGCGGCTCCGGCGTCACCCAGCAGACCAAGCGCTACAAGGTCAACGTCCCCGCCGGGGTCAAGGACGGGACCCGGATTCGGCTCGCCGGCAAGGGCGAGGACGGGCCCCGCGGCGGTCCTCCCGGCGACCTCTACGTGACCACCCGGGTCAAACCGTCCCCGGTCTTCGAACGACTCGACGACGGCAACCTCGAGGTGAGCGTGCCGATCTCGATTCCGGAGGCGCTGCGCGGCGGCACGATCGAGGTGCCGACCCTGGAGGGGACGAAGAAGATCAAAGTCGCGCCCGGGACCAGACACGGGGCCGTGCAGCGCATCCGCGGCGAGGGCCCGCCCCGCAAGAGCGGCGGCCGCGGCGACATCCGCTACCGGCTCGAGATCGCGGTTCCCCAAGACCTCAGCGAGGAGCAGCGCAAGGCGGTCGACGAGCTGGCCGAGACCCTCAACGGCGGCGACCCACGGGCCGAGCTGCTGCGGAAAGCGAGGCGCTGATGGCCACCTACCGCCGCCGCGTCAAGGCGACCTTCGACGAAGAGCAAGGCGTGTTCATGATCTCGGTCGCCGCCGAACTGGCCGAGATGCACCCGCAGACGCTGCGGATATACGAGCAGCGCGGGCTGATCGCGCCGAAGCGCTCGCCGAAGAACACCCGGCTCTACTCGCAGCGCGACGTCGAGCGGCTGCGGCGAATCCAGCAGATGACCGCCGAAGGGCTGAACCTGGCCGGGGTGGAAACGGTGCTGGCGCTGGAAGCGCAGGTTCAGAAGCTGCGGGCCGACGGCGAGCGCCTGCGCAAGCGGCTCGCCGAACTCGAAGCGAAGAGCGGGAAGGCGGGCTGATGCAGGCGGACAGGTTCACGGTCAAATCGCAGGAAGCGGTGGCGAGCGCGCAGGAGCTGGCGCGGGCCCGGCGCAACCCCGAGATCGCCCCGGCGCACCTCCTCGTCGCCCTGATCGAGCAGCCCGACGGGCTGGTGATCCCGATCCTGCAGAAGCTCGGCGCCGACACGACGACGATCGCCGCCCGCGCCAACGAGGCGGTCGCGGCGCTGCCGAAGCTGGGCGCCGAGGGCGACGAGCCGCGGATGTCCTCGAACCTCGCCGCCGTCCTGCGCCAGGCGGAGACGGAGATGGCGGCGCTGCGCGACGAGTACATCTCGACCGAGCACCTGCTGCTGGCGCTGACCGACTCGCCCGTCGCGGAGCTGCTGCCCGATCGCGAGCCACTGGAGAAAGCGATCGGCGAGGTCCGCGGCCCCCACCGCGTCACCTCGCCCAACCCGGAGGAGACCTTCCAGGCGCTGGAGAAATTCGGCCGCGACCTGACCAAGGAGGCGGAGGCGGGCAAGCTCGACCCGGTGATCGGGCGCGACGAGGAGATCCGCCGCGTGATCCAGGTCCTCTCCCGCCGCACCAAGAACAACCCGGTGCTGATCGGCGACCCCGGCGTCGGCAAGACCGCGATCGTCGAGGGGCTGGCGCAGCGGATCGTCCAGGGCGACATCCCCGAGAGCCTGCGCGACCGCCGCGTGATCGCCCTCGACATCGGCTCGCTGCTGGCGGGCTCGAAATACCGCGGCGAGTTCGAGGAACGGCTGAAAGCGGTGCTGCAGGAGGTGCAGGACGCCGAGGGCCAGATCGTCCTCTTCCTCGACGAGCTTCACACGATCGTCGGGGCGGGCGCCGCCGAGGGGGCGGTCGACGCCGCCAACCTGCTGAAGCCGATGCTCGCCCGCGGCGAGCTGCGCGCGGTCGGCGCCACCACCCTCGACGAGTACCGCAAGCACATCGAGAAGGACGCGGCGCTGGAGCGTCGCTTCCAGCCGGTCCTCGTCGGCGAGCCCGACATGAACGACACGATCGCGATCCTGCGCGGGCTGAAACCGCGCTACGAACAGCACCACGGCGTCCGCATCGCCGACTCGGCGGTCGTCGCCGCGGCCACTCTCTCGGAGCGCTACATCGCCGACCGCTTCCTCCCCGACAAGGCGATCGACCTGATCGACGAGGCAGCCTCGCGGCTGAAGATCGAGATCGACTCCGTGCCGACCGAGATCGACGAGGTCGAGCGCCGCATCCAGAAGCTGGAGATCGAGCGCGAGGCACTGAAGAAGGAGACCGACGAGGCCTCGAAGGCGCGCCTCGGGGCGCTCGAAGAGGACCTCGCCAACCTGCGCGAGGAGGCCTCCGAGCTGCGCACCCGCTGGCAGAACGAGAAAGAGCCGATCGAGGCGATCAAGGCCGCCAAGGAACAGCTGGAGGCGGCGCGACTGGAGGCGGAGCGGGCCGAGCGCGAGACCGACCTCGAGCGGGCGGCGAAGCTGCGCTACGGCGATATCCCGGAGCTGGAGGCCAAGGTCAAGGAGTCCGAAGCGCGGCTGGAGGAGGTGCACGCCGGCGGCGAGGTCCTGCTCGCCGACGAGGTGAGCGAAGAGGACGTCGCCGAGGTCGTCGCCAAATGGACCGGGATCCCGGTCAGCCGCCTGATGGAGGGCGAGGTGCAGAAGCTGATCCAGATGGAGGAGCGGCTGCACGACCGGGTGATCGGCCAGGACGAGGCGATCGAGGCCGTCTCCAACGCGCTGCGGCGCTCGCGCGCCGGGCTCTCGGACCCGCACCGGCCGATCGGCAGCTTCCTCTTCCTCGGCCCGACCGGGGTCGGCAAGACCGAGCTGGCGAAGGCGCTGGCCGAGTTCATGTTCGACTCCGAGCAGGCGATCGTCCGCCTCGACATGTCCGAGTACATGGAGAAGCACACGGTGGCGCGGCTGATCGGCGCGCCTCCCGGCTACGTCGGCTACGAGGAGGGCGGGCAGCTGACCGAGGCGGTGCGGCGCCGGCCCTACGCGGTGGTGCTGCTGGACGAGATCGAGAAGGCCCACCCCGACGTCTTCAACGCGCTGCTGCAGCTGATGGACGACGGGCGGCTGACCGACGGCCAGGGCCGCACCGTCAGCTTCACCAACACGGTCCTGATCATGACCTCCAACGTCGGCTCCGACCGGATCGTCGGTGAGCAGGTCGACGAGAAGATCCGCGAGCAGATCGAAGAGGTGCTGGCGGCGACCTTCAAGCCGGAGTTCCTCAACCGGATCGACGACACGGTGATCTTCCACCGCCTCTCCAAGCAGGACATCGGCCGCATCGTCGAGCTGCAGGTGAGCCAGCTGGTCGGCCGGGTGCGCGAGCGGGGGATCGAGATCGAGCTGACCGAGGAGGCCCGCACCCTGCTCGGCAACCTCGGCTACGACCCGACCTACGGGGCGCGGCCGCTGAAGCGGGTGATCCAGAAGCAGCTCGTCGACAAGCTGGCGCTGAAGATCCTCGAGGGAGAGTTCCGCGAGGGAGACGTCGTCAAGGTCGACGCCCGCGAGGGCGAGGTCGTCTTCGAGCGGGCGCAGGCCGCCGCCGCGGCGGCATAGTCCGTTACCGCCGCTTCACGGCTCATATTCCAAGGTGTTTCTGCCGAAACAAGAGCACGACATATGTGCTCTTTAGATAGGCCCTCCAAACTCAGGGAATCTTGAGGGGCTTTCTTGAGCGCTTTAGTGCAGAATCTCGACCTTATTTGAGCTAACTTCACTCTCGACCCGGCACATGGCAGACGACCCGAATCCGATCAACGCACGCCCGAAGCGGCGCCCGCCGCAGGCCTTCGAGGACCTCTCGCTGGCCTTGCGCGACCGCGTCCTCTGGCCGCTCGGGGACAGGTTCCTCGGACTGAGCGACGAGGCTCGCGTGGCGGTCGCCGGCGGTGCCGCGGCGCTGGTCCTGGCCGTCGGCATCGGCGGCTACTCGCTGGCCTCCTCCGGCGGAGGCGAGCAGACCGCCGCCGCGCCGGTCGCGGTCAGCGCCCCGGCGCCCGAGCCCGCCCCGGTCAAGGCCGAGCCGAAGCCCGAGCCGGAGCCGACCCTGCAGGGCGCCGCGCCGGTCTTCAAGCCCTCGGGCGGCAAGGATTCCGTCGACGCCGAAGCCGGGGCCGGCGAAGCGACCGCGACCGCCTCGGTCGCGAGCGACTCCGGCAATGCCGCCACCGACACGATTTCCTCCCGGCCCGGCGCCGCCGCGGCGCGGGCCTCGACGGCGACCGAGAGCGTCGACGGACCGCCGGCCGGCCCCGCCGCGATCGCGGTCGCGCGCAAGTTCGCCGACGCCTTCGTCGTCTACGAGACCGGGGCCGAGAAGTCCGAGGTCCGCAAAGCCTTCAAGGCGACGGCGACGCCGCGGGTCTCCCAAGCGCTGCTGCGGCGGCCGCCGCGCCAGCCGGCCGGAGTCGAGGTGCCGAAGGCGAAAGTCCTCAACGTGGTCCCGGCCCCCTCGCACGATCGCATCTATCCCGTCAGCGTCTCGCTGCTGCGGGTCGGCGTCACCAGCGAGCTGCGGCTGGAGCTGGAACAGCTGAAGAGCAAAGACTGGCGAGTCGTCAACGTCCTCGGCTGATGGAGCAGGCGCGCAAAATCCGGGCGGTGATGGCAACCGCCGCGGCGACGGCGGCGCTGGCGGTGCCGGTCGCGGTGGCGCGCGCCGAGGCGGCGGCGACGGCCCCGGCTCCCGTCCAGGGGTCCAGCCTGGAAGCCCCCTCATGGCCGAGTGGGGAAACCGCCCCGCTGCAGGAAGGGGACGCGCTCGTCCCGCCCCCCGCGCCGGCGACGAAGACGCCGCCGCCCTCCGGCGGCGTGAACGCCGGCGACGGCGAAGCAGCCGAACCGGAGGAACCGGAAACGACGGAAGCGTCCCCGGAAGCAGGGGCCACCCCCGCGCCCGGCACGTTCTCGATCCCCTCGCTGCCGCAGTCGAGCTGCGCGATCAGCGGCGTGCCGCCGGTCCTGATCCCGATCTACCAGCGCGCTTCCGAGAAGTACGGCCTCGGCCCGCAGGGCCCGGCGATCCTGGCCGGGATCAACGCGATCGAGACCGCCTTCGGCTCCAACCTCGGCCCCTCCTACGCCGGCGCCGAAGGGTGGATGCAGTTCATGCCCGAAACCTGGGCGATGTACGGGGTCGACGCCGACGGCGACGGGGTCGCGGACCCGAACAACCCCGAAGACGCGATCTTCGCCGCCGCCCGCTACCTCAGCGCCGCCGGCATGCCGGCGGACGTCTGGGGCGCGATCTTCGCCTACAACCACGCCGACTGGTACGTCGAAGACGTCCTCGCCAACGCCGGCTGCTACGCGGGCGAAGTCGGCAGCAGCTACACCACCCTTTCCCTCGCCCCGAAGCTCCAGGTCCTCAGCTGCACCCCCGCCGAGGACTGGAAGAAGCAGATCCCGGAGGAGTACCTGGCCGCCTTCGAGGCCGCCGCCGGCCGCTACGAACTCGGCAAGCGCGGCGTCTGGACGCTGGCCGCGGTCGCCCGCCTGGAGTCCGACTTCGGCCGCGGGATGAGCAAAGCGCAGCTGCAGGCCTACGGCCCGCTGGGGCTCGACGGGACGGAGTGGCGCGACTACGCGGTCGACGGCGACGAAGACGGTCGCATCCGCCGCGCCGACGTCGACGACTCGGCGGCCACCCTGGCGCGCCTGATGTGGTCGCGCGGCAGCATCGATGCCGGCGTCTTCACCCACAACCAGGCCGCCTGGTACGTCGACGCCGTCGCCCACGAGGCGGACCGGCTCGGCGGCAAGTGCGCGGTCAGCAGCGAAGACTGGACGGTGATGCTGCCCGGCAGCGTCGCCGCCCAGATCAACTGGCAGAACCTGACCCTCTCCAACGACATGGAGCTGAGCGACATCCAGGCGGGCCTGCTCGACGAACGGGTCACCGGCCTGCTGGCCCTGATGACCCAGGACCACCAGATCACGATCACCTCGCTGCGCTCCGACCACTCGCAGATGACCGCCTCGGGCAACGTCTCCAACCACTTCTACGGCCGGGCGATGGACATCGCCGCCGTCGACGGCGTCTCCTGCACCGACGTCGCCACCACCGCCCCCTGCGCCCAGCTCGGCTACGCCCTCGCCCAGCTGCCGGCCCCCCTCCACCCCACCGAGCTCATCTACTGCTTCGACCTCGACGGAGTCGGGCCGGCCTTCGCGCTGCCCGACCACTGCGATCACATCCACGCGGGCTACTACGCGTACTAGATGGGGACCGTCCCGGGGTTCACAGGCGGAAACCCCTTCCACCGGCCACCCAGCGAAGCAACGTTACGCCGCTTCCTATGAGCCCTACGGCCATGATCGGGCCATAGGGCAAAAGGGACATGACGCCAGTCAGACCTAGCACGACGAGGACGACTCCGATGGCAACGAGGACGACTCCGATGGCAAGACAGACCCGGTGGGCGACTACCGCCGTGGACTGGCTCTGCAGCCTCAGCTCACCTCGGCGCTCGGCCTGCTTCTCGACCCAATTTCGAGCCTCGGGCCGAGCGGCGTTGGTCCTACGTCCCACGATGGCCTCGCTCAGCCCACAGCCTGCAGCTCGAGGATCTTCTCACCGATTCCTGGCGGCAGCTCGTAGCGGCTGCGCATCCCCTCGACCTCGTCCTCCCAGTCGTAACCCTTCGACTCAAACCGGATCGGCTCAGGCGAGCTGGTTTCGGATCGCCAGCGCTTTGCCGTACGGCCCGAGTTCCGGTGCCAACTCTGAACCGATTTGTACGTGACATCGAGATTGTCGGCGAGATCGTCAAAGGTGAACCCGGGACCTTGATGGCGTTCGACTCTCGCCGCCGCGGCGTAGAGCTTGCGGCCACTCGTACTCAAGTAGTCGCGCCAGTACCGCGCAACGGGATCGTTGTACGGAGGGTTCGCCACTAGGGCGTCAGCCTCGTTCGACGTGACGTTGACGATCGCGTCGTCGGGAACCGTGATGCGGATTTCGATGACCTTCATTTTCTCCTATAGGTGGTAGCTATGACAATTGTGGCCTATAGAATCGCACATCGGTCCCAATCGAACAACAAATCCTCCTCCGCTCGCGCCGCGGCAAAGCAGTACGGTTGAAAGCGGAGGCTCGATCTACAGCTTGAAGGGGGCGGAGATGCCGACTTTTGTGATGCTGACCAACCTGACCGCCGAGGGCGTGCGGACGCTGAAGAACAACCCGGGGCGGGTGGCCGAGGTAAACGGCGAGGTCGAACAGATCGGGGCGAAGGTGGTGGCTCAGTACGCGACGCTGGGGCAGTACGACTTCGTGACGATCGTCGAGGCTCCCGACGAGAAGACGATGGCGAAGGTCTCCGTCGAGCTCGGCTCGCGGGGGACGATGACGAGCCAGACCCTCGCGGCGATGCCCGCCGAGGACCTCTCGAGCTCGCTCTAGCCGCATTGAAGGCACTGGTCGTAGGCGGAGGCGGTCGCGAGCACGCGATCGTGCGGGCGCTGCGGCGCTCGCCCCAGGTCACCGACGTCCTCTGCGCGCCCGGCAACGCCGGGATCGCCGCGGACGCGGAGTGCCTGCCGGCCGTGGCGGCCGACGCCGCGGCGGCGATCGTCGCCGCGGCGCAAGAGCACGGCGTCGACCTGGTCGCGGTCGGGCCCGAGGCGGGACTGGTCGCCGGCGCGGTCGACGCGCTGGAGGAAGCGGGAATCCCGGCCTTCGGGCCGACGAAGGCGGCGGCAGAGCTGGAGGGATCGAAGGCCTTCGCCAAGGAGCTGATGCAGGAGGCCGGGGTGCCGACCGCCGGGCACGTGCTGGTGCGCAGCCGCGAGGAAGCGGAGGAGCGACTCGCCGCGACCGCCTACCCGACCGTGCTCAAGGCCGACGGCCTCGCCGCGGGCAAGGGCGTGATCATCTGCCAGGACGAGGCCGAGGCCCGCGATGCGGTCGACGTCTTCTTCACCGAGCGGCGCTTCGGGCAGACGACGGTCGTGCTCGAGGACTTCCTCGAGGGCGAGGAGCTCTCGCTGCTGGCGATCTGCGACGGCGAGAACGTCGTCCCCCTCGCCCCCGCCCAGGACTACAAGCGAATCTTCGACGGCGACCGCGGCCCCAACACCGGCGGCATGGGCAGCTACTCGCCGGTCCCCGGATTCGGCGTCGCCGAGGTCGAGGAGATCGTCGAGCGGGTCCACCGGCCGGTGGTCGCGACGATGGCCGCCCGCGGGGTCCCCTTCCACGGCGTCCTCTACGCCGGGCTGATGATCGGCGCCGAGGGCCCGAAGGTGCTCGAGTTCAACGCCCGCTTCGGCGACCCCGAGACGCAGGCGGTGCTGCCGCGGCTGCGCTCCGACCTCGCCCAGCTCTTCCTCGCCGCCCGCGAGCCGGGCGGCCTGGCGGGAACGTCGGCCGAGTTCGACGACAACTGGGCGGTTACCGTCGTCCTCGCCTCCGCCGGCTACCCCGAGTCCTCCTCGAAGGGCGACGTAATCAGCGGCCTCGCCGAGGCGGCAGAGATTGCCGAAGTGACCCACGCGGGTACGGCGGAGCGCGATGGCGAGATCGTCACCGCCGGCGGGCGGGTGCTGAACGTGACGGGCCTTGGTGCGAGCCCCGCCGAGGCGCGCGATCGCGCGTACGATGCAGCCCGCCGGATCGCCTTCGAGGGAATGCAGATCCGCACCGACATCGCCACCCGCGCCGTCGAGCGCGTCCCCAGCTAATTCAGGTCATCAACAGAATCTCACCAACAGAATCCGAAGGAGCGAGATGAGCGAGATCTCAGAGGACCCGCAGCCGACCGGGACCGCGACGCCCGCAGGGGGCGGACCCGCCGATCCCACCGAGACGGCGACGATGGCCACGGTCGAGGAAGCCTTCACCGAAATCGACGTCGACGAGCCGCACGTCGGGATCATCATGGGCTCGAAGAACGACAAGCCGAAGATGGAACCGGCCGGCAAAGCGTTGGAGGAAGCGGGCATCCGCTACGAGGTGCGGGTGATGAGCGCCCACCGCGACCCCGAGCTGGTCCGCGAGTACTGCCAGAACGCGCGGATGCGTGGCCTCAAGGTGATCATCGCCGGGGCCGGGATGTCGGCGGCGCTGCCCGGCGTGGCCGCGGCCCACACCGACCTGCCGGTGATCGGGGTGCCGATTCTCGGCAAGAGCCTCGGTGGCCTCGACGCCCTGCTCTCGGCGGTGCAGATGCCGCCGGGGATTCCGGTCGCCTGCGTCGCCATCGACGGGGCGAAAAACGCCGGCGTCCTCGCGGCGCGGATAATCAACGCGTGATCCCCCGCTACACCCGCCCCGAGATCGGGGCGGTCTGGACCCCGCAGGCGAAGCTGGAGGGCTGGCTCGAGGTCGAGCTGGCCGCGACCGAGGCCTGGGCGGCGGAGGGAGTCGTCCCGGAGGAGGCGGCACAGGCGGCGCGCGAGAAGGCAGCCTTCACGGTCGAGGCGGTCGAAGAGCGCGAGAAGGTGACCGACCACGACGTCGCCGCCTTCGTCGACGTCGTCGCAGCCTCGGTCGGCGAGCACGGCCGCTGGATCCACTACGGCCTCACCTCCTCCGACGTCCTCGACACGGCGCTGGCGCTGCAGTTGCGCCGGGCCGGCGAAGTCGTCCTTGCCAGCGCCTGCGCCTACCGCGACGCGCTGGTCAAGCGGGCGCTCGAGCACCGCGACACCCTCTGCGTCGGGCGCACCCACGGCGTCCACGCCGAGCCGACTACCTTCGGCCTGCGGCTGGCGGGCTTCGCCTTCGAGGCCGACCGCAACCTCGACCGCCTCGAGGAGGCCTTCGCCCAGCTCGCCGTCGGCAAGCTCTCCGGCGCCGTCGGCACCTACGCCTCGGTGCCGCCGGCGGTCGAGGCCCGGGTGATGCAGAAGCTCGGGCTCGGCCGCGAGGACGTCGCCACCCAGGTCGTCCCCCGCGACCGCCACGCGGAGCTGCTGGCGGCGATCGCGATCGCCGGGGCCGGCCTCGAGCGCTTCGCGACCGAGGTCCGCAACCTGCAGAAAACCGAGCTGCGCGAGGTCGAAGAGCCCTTCGCCGCCGGCCAGAAGGGCTCCTCGGCGATGCCCCACAAGCGCAACCCGATCCGCACCGAGCGGATCACCGGCCTGGCCCGCGTCCTCCGCGGCTACTCGCAGGCGGGGATCGAGAACGTCGCCCTCTGGCACGAGCGCGACATCTCCCACTCCGGCGCCGAGCGGGTGATCCTGCCCGACGCGACGATCCTGCTCGACTACATGCAGGACCTGGCCGCCAAGGTCGCGGCCGGGATGAAGGTCAACGAGGAGCGGATGCGCGAGAACCTCGGCCTCACCCACGGCGCCCTCTTCAGCCAGCGGGCGCTGACGGCGCTGGTCGAGAGCGGGATGACCCGCGACGACGCCTACCGCGTCGTCCAGGAGAACGCCCAGCGCGCCTGGGACACCCGCACCGAGTTCCGCGACCTGCTCGGCGAGGCAGCGCCCGACCTCGACCTCGACGCTGTCTTCGACTACAGCGCCTACCTCACCCACGTACCGGAGATCTTCGAGCGGCTCGAAGCCCTGCGCTAGGGTCGGAGCCGATGATCCTCTACACCTGTGGCCAGAAGAAGCGGGGGCCGGGCTTCGCCCATCCCTGCGCCAAGGCGGGCAAGGCGCTCGACGCGGCCGGCTACGAGTACGAGATCGAGACCGTGAAGGGATATCGCGGCATGCCGTTGACCTGGGGCAGCCGCGGCGAGGACCGGGCCGAGGTCAAGCGCCTCAGCGGCACCAATGAGGTGCCGATCCTCGTCCTCGACGACGGCGAGGTGATCTCCGGCTCCGGCACGATCGCCAGGTGGGCGCAGGAGCACCCGCACTCGCCCGCCAAGTCCGGCGGCTGAGCACATCTACGCCTGGTCAGTCATCAGCGCCACGGCGAGGCTGACCAGGAAGAGCAGCTGGATGTAGAACAGTTTGTCGAGACGATCCGTGAACCGATGGAATTCGGTCTCGACTTTCGCTTCGAAGCGCTGAGATCTTGCAGCCTCTTCATTGGATCGACGGTTCACCTCTTCCTTGACCCCCACGAACCCCGCATCCATCCGCCGGCTCAGTTCATCCATCCGCTCGTCGTTCCAGCTCTCCACGTTCCCCTCCTTCTCCAGAAGTGCCTCCATGGGAGGAGTGTAGACAGAAACGTTCGAAACGTGTTGTCAGACCGCGAGCGGCTCGCGGGCCGGCTCGCGTGAGGTGACGACGACCGGGGTTCCCGCTTTCGGCGAGAAGGTGATGTTGCGGCGGCCGGGGCGCTCGGGCTCGGGGCTGGCCTTGCGCAGCTCGCAGCGGGTGAGCACCTCGCGGAGGACGACGCGCATCTCGAACTCGGCGAAGGTGGCGCCGATGCAGCGGCGGACGCCGCCACCGAAGGGAATCCAGGCGTAGGTATCGGGGGCGTCCTCGAGGAAGCGCTCGGGCTTGAAGGCGAAGGGGTCGGGATAGACGTCGGCGCGGGTGTGGGTGAGCCAGATCGCCGGCGTCACGTCGGTCCCCGCGGGCAGCGTCATCCCGTCGGCGACGAGGTCCTTCGAGAGGCGGCGCCCGGCCAGCGGGATCACCGGCCGCAGCCGCAGCGACTCGGTGATCGTCGCCCGCAGGTAGTCCTCCTCGCCGGCGTCGAGGGAGTCCCGCAGCCGCCCCAGCACCTGCGGGTGGCGCAGCAGCAGGTCGAAGGTCCAGGCGAGCGCGGTCGCGGTCGTCTCGTGGCCGGCCAGCAGCAGCGTCATCAGCTGGTCGCGCAGCTCCTGGTCCTCCATCCGGGTGCCGTCCTCGAACTCGGCGCTCATCAGCATCGAGAGGATGTCCTCGCGCTCGGCCAGGTCGGGCCGCCGGCGGTGCTCGGCGATCTCGGCGAAGAGCAGCTCGTCGACTTCGCGCAGCTGGGCGTCGAAGTGGGCGAAGGGGCCGGGGCCGCCGAAGCGCGCCAGCGCCAGCCCGAGCACCTGCCGGCCCGTCGAGGAGGCGGTCTCGTCCAGAACCGAAGAGAGGGTCTCCCGCAGCCGCTCGAGGCGCGGCCCGCCGGCGATGCCGAATATGACCCGGAGGATCACCTCCAGCGTCACCGCCTGCATCCGCGAGTGGATCGGGAACTCCTCGTGCAGCGGCCAGGAATCGATCTCGGCCTCGACGATCTCGTTCATCGCCTGCTCGTAGGAGCGCATCCGCTCGCCATGGAACGGCGGCAGCATCAGCCGCCGCCGGCTCAGGTGCTCGGCGCCCTGCTGGATCAGCAGCGATTTCGAGCCGAGGATCGGCTCGAGGACGATGTTGCGCCCCGGCGGCAGGCCGTGGCTCGGCTCGCGGTAGAGCGCCTTGATCGCCTCCGGGTCGGAGATCAGCACCATCGGCCGCTCGAAACCGAGGAAGCGGACGCTGAAGGAGTCGCCGAAACGGCGCCGGCAGTCCTGCAGGAAGGCGATCGGCCGGAAGCCCCAGCGCAGCGTCTGGACCAGCGGGGGAATGCTCGGCTCGGGGGGGAGCGCCACAACCCAAGCATCGCAGAGGATGGTTAGCATCGTCCCAATGCCTGCCGTCGCAGACCTCAAACTCCTCTCCTCGGGGAAGGTCCGTGAGATCTACGAGTGGGAAGACGACCTGCTGATGGTCGCCTCCGACCGCATCTCCACCTACGACGTGGTGATGCCGACGCCGATCCCCGACAAGGGCAAGGTCCTCAACCGGATGTCGGTTTTCTGGTTCGGGCTGACCGAGGACGTCGTCCCCAACCACTTCATCTCCGAGGACGTTCCCGAGGAGGTCGAGGGCCGGGCGATGCGGGTGCGCAAGCTCGAGATGTACCCGGTCGAGTGCGTGGTCCGCGGCTACCTCTCCGGCTCGGGCTGGAAGGAATACAGGGAAAGCGGCGCCGTCTGCGGGATCGAGCTGCCCTCCGGCCTGGTCGAGTCCGACCAGCTGCCGGAGCCGATCTTCACCCCCTCGACCAAGGCCGAGATCGGCGACCACGACGAGAACGTCGACTTCGACCGCGCCGCCGAGATCGTCGGCGACCGGGCGCTACTGGAAGAGCTGCGGCGGGTCTCGATCGAGGTCTACAAGCGCGGCTCCCAGCACGCCGCCCAGCGCGGGATCATCCTCGCCGACACCAAGTTCGAGTTCGGCCGCCACGCCGGCGCCGAGATCGTCCTCGGCGACGAGGTCCTGACCCCCGACTCCTCGCGCTTCTGGCCCGCCGCCAGCTACCAGCCGGGCGCCACGCCCCCCTCCTTCGACAAGCAGTTCGTCCGCGACTGGGCGACGGAAAGCGGCTGGGACAAGAAGCCGCCGGCGCCGGAGCTGCCGCCCGACGTGGTCGAGCAGACCCGGGCCAAATACGTCGAGGCCTACGAGCGGATCACCGGAGAGACGTTCTGAAGGCACGGGTGCTGATCCGCCCCAAGGAGGGAATCCTCGACCCTCAGGGCAAGGCGGTCGAGCGGGCGCTGCCGGCGCTCGGGTTCGAGGGGATCGGGCAGGTCCACGTCGGCCGCATGGTCGAGCTCGAGGCCGAGAGCCCCGAGCGGCTCGCCGAGCTCTGCGAGAAGCTCCTCGCCAACACGCTGATCGAGGACTACGAGATTCAGACCCTGTGATCTGGGGCGTCGTCCAGTTCCCCGGGTCATGCGATGAGCGTGACGCTCTGCGCGCCTGCGAGCTGCACGGCGACGGGGCGCGGCTGATCTGGCACGAAAGCCGCGACCTCGACGGGGTCGACGGCGTCGTCGTCCCCGGCGGTTTCTCCTACGGCGACTACCTGCGCGCCGGGGCGATCGCCCGCTTCAGCCCGGCGATGGAGGCGGTCGCCGAGGCGGCCGCGGGCGGGGCGCCGGTGATCGGCATCTGCAACGGCTTCCAGGTCCTCTGCGAGGCGGGGCTGCTGCCGGGGGCGCTGCTGCGGAACGTCGAGCTGCGCTTCCGCTGCCACCAGGTCGAGCTGGTCGAAGAGGGCACGGGCGAGCGGCTCTCGATCCCGGCCAAGCACGGCGAAGGCCGCTACTACGCGCCGGACGAGCTGCTCGACCGGATGGAGGCCAGCGGCCAGATCGCCTACCGCTACGCCGAGGGCCACAACTCCAACGGCTCGGTCCGCGACGTCGCCGGGGTGACGAACGAGCGCGGCAACGTGCTCGGGCTGATGCCCCACCCAGAGCACGCGGTAGACCCGCTCACCGGCAGCACCGATGGCCTCCGCGTCTTCGAGCGGATGAGCCAGGGCGAGTTTGCAAACCATGGGTTGACAAAGTCGCCCCGCGCATGACCGTCGACACCCCCAAATACCGCGAGCTCGGCCTCACCGACTCCGAGTACGCGCTGATCGTCGAGAAGCTGGGGCGGGAGCCGAACGACGTCGAGCTGGCGATGTTCAGCCTGCTCTGGTCCGAGCACTGCGCCTACAAGCACTCGCGCAAGCTGCTGGGGCGGCTGCCGACCGAGGGCGAGCGGGTGGTGATGGGGCCGGGCGAGAACGCCGGCGCCGTCGCCGTCGGTGGGGGTTATGCGGTCGCCTTCAAGGTCGAGTCCCACAACCACCCGAGTGCCGTCGAACCGTTCCAGGGCGCGGCCACCGGCGTCGGCGGCATCATGCGCGACGTCTTCGCGATCGGGGCGCGGCCGATCGCGCTCCTCGACAGCCTCCGCTTCGGCGAGCTCGACTCGGTCCGCTCGCGCCACCTGCTCGACGGCGCCGTCCGCGGGATCGGCCACTACGGCAACTCGATCGGGGTGGCGACGGTCGGCGGCGAGATCTACTTCGAGGAGCCCTACGAGCACAACTGCCTCGTCAACGCGATGTGCATCGGCTTCGCCAAGACCAAGGACATGGTGCGGGCGGCCGCGGCCGGGCCGGGCAACTCGATCGTCCTGATGGGCGCCTCGACCGGGCGCGACGGGATCGGCGGCGCCTCGGTGCTGGCCTCGGCCGAGCTCGGCGAGGGCGACGAGGCGAAGCGGCCGACGGTGCAGATCGGCGACCCCTTCGAGGAGTCGAAGCTGCTCGAGTGCTGCCTGGAGCTGCTGGAGAAGGGGCTGCTGGTCTCGCTGCAGGACCTCGGCGCCGCCGGCCTCACCTCCTCGGCCGGGGAGATGGCCTCGGCCGGCGGGGTCGGGATCGACATCGACGTCGCCGAGGTGCCGCTGCGCGAGGCCGACATGGAGCCCTTCGAGATCATGGTCTCCGAGTCCCAGGAGCGGATGCTGGCAGTGGTCGAGCCGGCCCGGGTCGAGGAGGTGAGGGCGATCTGCGAGAAGTGGCAGACCGGCTCGGCGGTGATCGGCACCGTCACCGAGGGTGGCCTGATCCGGATCCTCCGCGGCGACGAGGTCGTCGGCGAGATGCCGGTCGAGGCGCTGGTCGACGGCTGCCCGCTGTACGACCTCGAGCCGGCTGAGCCGGAGGGCTGGATCTACGGCAACCGGGTGACGCTGCCCCAAGGCGCGAGCGCCGAGGAGGAGCTGCTGGCGCTGCTGTCGGCCCCCAACATCGCCTCCAAGCGCTGGGCCTTCGAGCAGTACGACTACCTGGTCGGCTCGCGGACGGTGCGCCGACCCGAGCAGGCCGACGCCGCCGTCCTGCAGCTGCCCGAGGCCGGCAACGCGATCGCGGTCTCGATCGACGGCAACGGCCGCCGCGTCGCCTGCGAGCCCTACCTGGGGACGATCGAGGCGGTGCTCGAGTGCGCCCAGAACCTCGCCTGCGTCGGCGCCGAGCCGCTCGGCCTGACCAACTGCCTCAACTTCGGCAACCCCGAGAAGCCCGCCGGCGCCTGGCAGCTCGACCGCGCCGTCAGCGGCCTCGCCGACGCCTGCAACGCCCTCGGCGTCCCCGTCGTCGGCGGCAACGTCTCCCTCTACAACGAGGGGCCGGACGGCCCGATCTACCCGACCCCGGTGGTGGCGATGGTCGGCGAGCTGCCCGACCCTGAGCAGGTCGCGGGCGGCGGTTTCGCCCGCGAGGGCGACGCGATCGGCCTGATCGGCCCCTTCGAACCGAACCTCGCCGGCTCGGAGCTGGCAAAGCAGCGCGGCGAGCTGAAGGCGGGCCTGCCGCGGTCGGATATCACCGCGGTCGCCGGGGCTTGCGAGCTCGTCCGCGACGCCGTCCGCGCCGGCCGCCTCTCCTCCGTCCACGATGTCTCCGACGGTGGCCTCGCCGTCGCCCTCGCCGAGTCGGCGATCGCCGGCGGCATCGGCTGCGAGGTCAACCTCAACCACCTGCGCGAGCGCGGCGCCCAGCCCGAGGAGGCGCTCTTCGGCGAGGGCCCCGGGGGCTTCCTCGTCAGTGGTGAGCGGGCGGTGCTGGAGGAGCTGGGAGCCGTCCTAGTTGGCAGCGTCGGCGGCGAGAACGTCGCCATCGGCGCCGGCGACCGCACGATCGCGATTACCCTCGCCGACGCCGAGCGGGCCTGGAGCTCGCTGCCGGCTCAGGCCGAGGGCGACGGCGCCTGAGGCGAGCGAGGCGAGCGCCGCGAAGAGGTAGGCGGCGTCGGAGACCCGCAGGGACTCCGAGAGGGAGGCGGGGTCGCCGACGATGGCGACGAGGATGGCCGTGCCGAGGACGGCGCCGACCTGGCGGAAGGCGGCGTTGACGGCGCTGGCGGTGGCGAAGCGGTCGTCGGCGACGTCGCGGACCGCGGCCGAGCCGAGGGTCGGGAAGGCGAGGCCGATCCCGATCCCGGTCAGCACCGCGCCGGGCAGCCAGGTGCCGAGGTAGTCGGGCTCGGCCCCGGCCGAGCGCAGGACCAGGGCGCCCACCGCGAAGACGAGGGTGCCGGGGACGATCACCGCCCGGTGGTCGAAGCGGTCGGCGAGGCGGCCGGCCGGGCCGGCGACCAGCGTCGTCATCGCCGGGCCGGGAAGGGCAGCGAGGCCGGCGCTGAGGATGCTGTAGCCCCAGATCGAGGTGAGGAAGAGGACGTTGCCGAGGATCAGGGAGAAGAAGGCGGCGGCGAACAGCAGGGTGCCGAGGTTGCCGATCGTGAACGAGCGGTGGGCGAAGAGAGCGGGCTCGACGATCGGGCGCGGGTGGCGAAGACTGCGGACGACGACGGCGCTGAGCAGGAGGACGCCCGCCCCGAAGGCGGCGAGGGTGCCGGCCGCGGTCCAGCCCCAGTCGTTGCCCTCGACGATCCCCAGCGTCACCGCCGCCAGCCCGAGGGCCATCATCAGGGCGCCCGGCAGGTCCGGCAGGCGGCTCTCGGCGAGCTCTCCTTCGGGCAGTAGGCGCCGGCCGGCGAACAGCAGCGCGGCGCCGAGCGGCAGGTTGACGAGGAAGACGAGGCGCCAGCTGTCGAGTTCGACCAGCGCCGCGCCCAGGGTGGGCCCGGTCGCGGCCGCGGCGGCCGCGGCGGCACCCCAGAGGCCGACCCCGGTCGCCCGCTTCTCGGCCGGGAAGCTGTCGAGGATGATCGCCAGCGAGGTCGGCGCGATCGCCGCCGCCCCCGCCCCCTGCAGGACGCGGAAGGCGATCAGCGTCTCCAGCGAGGGGGCGAGCGCGCAGAGCAGGCTGGCGGCGGTGAAGCCGGCGAGCCCCCAGAGGAAGACGCGCCTGTGGCCGAAGCGGTCGGCCAGCCCTCCCGCCGGGACCAGCAGCGCCGCGATGACGACGAAGTAGCCGTCCAGCACCCAGGACAGGAGGCCGCGGCTCGCCTCGGGGAAGGAGGCCGAGATGTCCGGGAAGGCGATGTTGGCGATCGTCGTGTCAAGGAAGACGAGGAAGGCCGCCGTACAGGCGATCAGCACGGCGCTTCTATGCCCGCGGTCATACATCGTGGCCGCGACTATACTATGACCGTGGGCATAACGCGACTAGCCGATGCGAAAGCAGTCGAGCCGACGCGCCGGGACGGGCGCGACCGGCTCCTCAACGGCGCCCGCAGCCTGCTCGCCGAGAAGGGCTACGCGGGGATGGAGCTGCGCGACGTCGCCGAGCGCGGCAGGGCCCCCCGGGGATCGATCTACCACCACTTCCCCGGCGGCAAGAAGCAGCTGGCGGTCGAGGCGGCCGAGCTCGAGGGGCGGGAAATCCGAGTCGCGATCGAGAGCTCCCTTGACGAGCTCGGCCTCGCCGAGACGCTCAGCACCTTCGGCGAGATGTTCCGCCGCCGGGTCAAGGACCAGCCCGAGCGGCTCGGCTGTCCCTGTGCCGCCGCGGCGCTGGCCCGTCCCGAGGACCCGGCCCTCGCCGCCGCCGCCACCGCCGCCTTCGAGAGTTGGGAAGCCCCGATCGCCGCCGCCCTGCGCGAGGAAGGCGTTGGCGGGCGCGAGGCCGAGAACTTCGCCGGCCTCGTCGTCTCGACGATCGAGGGGGCGCTGGTACGGGCCCGCGCCGCCGCCGACCAGGCCCCGCTGGACTCGGCGGTCGCCGGCCTGCAGCAGGCCCTCGCGGCGCTGCTCAGCCAGGTAGGTAGCGGCTGAGGAGCAGCACCGAGCGGGACCACCGTGCCCCCTTCGCCCGGTCCTGGCCGCCACCGCCGACCAAGAGCCGGCCCCGAGACTGCGGCAGCAGGGCGTAGGCGCCGCTGAACTCGTTGCGGGACCTGATCACCGCCCCGTTGTGGCCAAAGCGGCGATCGACTCTGCCGTCGGCGTGAAAGCGGAGGACGCAGAAACTCAGCTTGGCCTTGCCGTGCTTGACCTGGTCGAACCCGGAGACGACGATGCGGCCGCGCTGCAGGGCCAGGTCGAAGGCCTGCAGCCAGACCCCTTTCCTGTGGACCCTGACCCTGCCGCGGTCGCCGAAGCCGCGATCGAGGGTCCCGTCGGCGCGGAACCGGTAAATCACGGCGAGGTCGGGGAAGTCGGCTGAGAGCGCGAGGATCTTGCCGTCGGCGCGAACCGCGACCGGTGCGGCGTTCCAGCAAAGGTCGTAACAGCCGTAGGTGTGATTGCCGGTGAAGACGGCGACCCTGCCGTCGCCGCCACCGAAGCTGCTGTCGAGGCGCCCATCCGCCAGAAGACGCGCCAGGAACAGCTTCCCGTCTTCGAAGCCGGAGACGAGAATCCGCCCGTCCCTCAGAAGCTCGAGAGATTTCAAGCCGCTGTAGTCGCTGTTGGGACGCGGAAGGTCGAAGTGGGCCCGGCCGGCCTTCCCGAACGAGCGGTCCACCTCGCCATTCGGCCGGTATGCAGCGACGAAGCCGCCGGAGCGGATGCCGTTCTCGCCGATCCCGTTTTCGCTGATCGTTCCGGCGACGACGATCCGGCCGCCGGGCTCGACGACGACATCGTGAACCGCGCCGCCGCCCTTACGGAGGTGGCGGAGATTGACGATGCCTCCCTTGCCGAAGGAGCGGTCGAGCGAACCGGTACGGCGGAAGCGGGCGAGGAGTGGGATCGGCCGGAAGCGATGGGTGAACCCCGCGACCACGATCCGGCCGCGGGCGTCGACGGCGACTCCCTGCGCCTGCGTGCCGACGTTCAGTTGCAGCGGCCGGGTGAAGCCGCCGCCGCCGAAGCTGCGATCGAGGCTGCCGTTATGGCGATAGCGCACCAGGCCGAAGACGTTTTGCCGGGAGGAGAGATCGGCGAGCACCCCGACGAAGCCGTGACCGTGGCGAGCGAGATCCCAGACGTTGGGCCCCACCGGCCCGGGGTCGACGAACTTGGGCGCTTTGGTTACGACGAAGCTGCCGGCGCCGAAGCGCGGGTCGGTCTGGTCGGCCGCCCGCACCGCGCAGGCCGCGACCAGGCAAAGGAGGAGGGCAACCAGTACCGCGACTCTCGAGCTTCTCCCCAGCACTTCGGTCAGTTTCCCACCGGTTGCTCTGTTTAGACCTGCGCGGGTCCGGGCAGGTTCTTTGGTGCAGCACATGGGAAAGGGTTTTATGGAGGAGCAACGTTGAAATCGCCGCGGGTGGCGCGAGCCTTGATCTGCCTCGCGGCCTCGGCGCTGGCCGCCTCCGCCCTCGCCGCCTGCGGCGGCTCCTCGGAGGAATCCGGGCCCCGCGAGCTCACCTTCTTCGTCGCGATCCAGCCGGGCGGGACGATCGAGGAAGTCTCGAAACGGTGCTCGGAAGAATCGAAGGGCAAGTACACGATCACGCCGGAATTCCTCCCCACCGACGCCAGCCAGCAGCGCGAACAGCTGGTCCGGCGGCTCGGCGCCGAGGACTCCTCGATCGACATCGTCGGCATGGACGTGATCTGGACCGGCGAGTTCGCCAACGCCGGCTGGGTCGAAGAGTGGAGCGGCGCGGAGAAGAAAGCGGTCACCGAAAACGTCTTCCCGAACGTGATCGAAACCGCCTCGTATGAGGGCAAGCTCTACGCGGCGCCGTTCAACACCAACACCCAGTTGCTCTGGTACCGCAAAGACCTGGTCAAACAGCCGCCGAAAACCTGGGACGAGATGATCGAACAGGCCGAAGGGCTGAAAGAAGCCGGCTCGATCCAGGTGCAGGCGAGCCGCTACGAGGGCTACATGGTCTTCGTCAACGCGCTGATCGAGAGCGCCGGCACCGAAATCCTCTCCGGCCCCGAAGAGGTCGACCTCGAACAGGGCCCGACCGAAAAGGCGCTGCAGGTGATCGGCAAGCTCGCCAACGGAGGCGCCGCCCCGCCGAGCCTCTCGACCTCCGACGAGGACAGCGCCCGGCTCGCCTTCGAGGCCGGCGAATCGGCCTTCATGACCAACTACACCTTCGCCTACGCCAGCGCCCAGGCCGAAGCACCGGAGATCGGCAAAGAGATGGGCTTCGCCCGCTTCCCGCGGGTCGACGCGAGCAAGCCCAGCAAACCGCCGCTCGGCGGCTTCAACCTCGCCGTCAGCTCCTTCTCCGAGAACAAGGACGTCGCCTTCGAAGCGGCCGCCTGCCTCGCCAACAAGGACAGCCAGAAAACGGCGGTCGAACTCGACGGCCTGCCCCCCTCGCGCTCGGACCTCTACACGGACAAAACCGTGACCGAAGCGTATCCCGGCTTCGCCGAGCTGGTGAAGGAATCGATCGAAGCCTCGGGCCCGCGGCCGACCACCCCCGCCTACCAGGACGTCAGCCTCGCGGTCCAGCGCTCGCTGCACCCGCCGGACAAGATCGACTCCGAAGACACCGAATCGATCTACGACGAACTGAAGTCGAACGTCGAGGACGCCGTCAAGCGGGAAGGGCTGCTCTGATGGAGGGGAAGAGCGCAGCCCCGGCCAAGGCCTCCTCGCGGACCCGCTCGGAGCGCAAACTGGCCTGGATGCTCTGCGCGCCCGCGGTGCTGGCGATGCTGCTCGTCACCGCCTACCCGATCGCCTACGCGGTCGTCCTCTCGCTGCAGGACGTCGACCTCCGCTTCCCCGACGAGGGCGGCTTCGTCGGCCTCAGCAACTACACCGCCGTCCTCTCCTCGGACCTCTGGTGGACCGACCTCTTCAACACCGTCTTCATCATGGTCACCTCGGTCGCGATCGAGCTGGTCCTGGGGATGGCGATCGCGCTGGTCATGCACCGGGCGATCTTCGGTCGCGGCGTCGTCCGCACCTCGGTCCTGATCCCCTACGGGATCATCACCGTCGTCGCCGCCTTCGCCTGGCAGTTCGCCTTCTCGCCGGAAACCGGGTTCGTCAACAACCTGCCGCTGATCTCCGACGAAATGGACTGGTTCGGCGGCCGCTTCAGCTCCTTCGCCGTGATCATCCTCGCCGAGGTCTGGAAGACGACCCCGTTCATGGCGCTGCTTCTCCTCGCCGGGCTGGTGACGATCGACGGCCAGCTCTACGAGGCGGCGCGGGTCGACGGCGCCACCGCCTGGCAGCGCTTCACGCGGATCACGCTGCCGCTGATGAAGCCGGCGATCCTCGTCGCGCTGCTGTTCCGCACCCTCGACGCCTTCCGCGTCTTCGACACGATCTTCATCATGACCCGCGGTGCGCTGGACACCGAATCGGTCTCGATCCTCGGCTACAACCAGCTGATCAGCCGCCTCAACCTCGGGCTCGGCTCGGCGGTCTCGGTGCTGATCTTCCTCTGCGTCTTCCTGATCGCGTTCATCTTCGTCCGCGGCTTCGGGACCAAACTCGAGGAAGGGCGCCCGGGGGGCTGAGATGGAACACCGCACCAGCCGCGACTACGCCCTCTGGACCATCGCCATCGCGCTGGTGGTGATCTTCGCGCTGATCCCGGTGCTCTGGCTGATCTCGATCTCCCTGAAGCCGCCGGAAGCGCTGACCGACCAGCGCTTCATCCCCTCCGACATCTCCTTCGACAACTACAAGAGCCTGTTCGAAGGCGGGATCGACGACAGCCCCTTCATCAAGCCGCTGATCAACTCGATCGGAATCGCCCTGATCACGACCGCGATCTCGATCGTCCTCGCCTCCTTCTGCGCGTACGCGATCGCCCGGCTCGAATTCCCCGGCAAGCGACTGATCCTCGCCGGGGCGCTGGCGATCGCGATGTTCCCGCCGATCTCGACCGTCGGGCCGCTCTTCGACATGTGGCGGGCGCTCGGTCTCTACGACACCTGGCTCGGGCTGATCATCCCCTACCTCACCTTCTCGCTGCCGCTGGCGATCTACGTCCTCGTCGCCTTCTTCCGGGAGATCCCGTGGGAGCTGGAGCAGGCGGCCCAGGTCGACGGGGCGACCCCGTTCCAGGCCTTCACCAAGGTGATCGTGCCGCTAGCAGCGCCGGGCGTCTTCACCGCCGCGATCCTCGTCTTCATCTTCTGCTGGAACGACTTCCTCTTCGCGATCTCGCTGACCAGCTCGGACGCCTCGCGGACCGTTCCCGCCGCCCTCGCCTTCTTCACCGGCGAATCGTCGTTCACCGCGCCGACCGGCAGCATCGCCGCGGCGGCCGTCGTGGTGACGGTGCCGATCATCGTCTTCGTACTCATCTTCCAGCGCCGAATCGTCGCCGGGCTCACCGCCGGCGCCGTCAAGGGATAAAGGAGCCAACCGATGTCAGAGATAGTCCTCGACGGAGTCACCAAGACCTTTGCCGACGGTTTCGAAGCCGTCAAAGACATGGACCTCGACATCCAGGACGGCGAGTTCATGATCCTCGTCGGCCCCTCGGGCTGCGGCAAGTCGACGGCGCTGCGGATGATCGCCGGGCTCGAGGACATCTCCAGCGGCGAGGTGAAGATCGGCGGCGAGACCGTCAACGACCGCTCGCCGAAGGACCGCGACATCGCGATGGTCTTCCAGAACTACGCGCTCTACCCGCACATGACCGTGCGCGAGAACATGGGCTTCGCGCTGAAGCTCGCGGGCGCCGACAAGTCCGAGATCGACAAGAAGGTGGAGGAGGCGGCGCGGACGCTCGACCTCGAGCAGCACCTCGACCGCCGCCCCGCCAACCTCTCCGGCGGCCAGCGGCAGCGGGTGGCGATGGGGCGGGCGATCGTCCGCGACCCGAAGGCCTTCCTGATGGACGAGCCGCTCTCCAACCTCGACGCGAAGCTGCGGGTGCAGATGCGGACCGAGGTGGCGAAACTGCAGTCGAAGCTGGAAACGACGACCGTCTACGTCACCCACGACCAGACCGAGGCGATGACCCTCGGCGACCGGGTGGCGGTGATGCGGGCGGGCGTCCTCCAGCAGGTGGGGAAGCCGGCCGAGCTCTACGACAACCCCAGGAACCTCTTCGTCGCCGGCTTCATCGGCTCACCGGCGATGAACTTCATGCCCGGCGAGCTGGGCGGCGGCAAGCTGAAGCTGCCGATCGGCGAGGTGGACGCCGGCGACCTCGACGTCGAGGGGCGCGACGGCCAGGTGATCGTCGGCCTGCGGCCGGAGAACTTCGAGGACGTCGAGGTGATCGGCGACCTCAAGGAGGAGCGCGGGGTCACCTTCGAGGCCGAGATCGACCTCGTCGAGTCGCTCGGCTCCGACCTCTTCGCCTACTTCCACATCGAGTCCGAAGGCGTCCAGTCCGACCAGCTCGCCGACATCGTCGAAGAGAGCCTCGAGGAAACCGGCGCCGGCGAAATCCGCGAGGGCCACGAGCAGATCGTCGCCCGCCTCGACCCGACCAGCAAGGTCAAGCGCCGCGAAACCGCCCAGCTCTGGGCCGACACCTCAAAGCTGCACCTCTTCGACCCGGAGAACGGCGACAGCCTGCGGAAGAAATAGCCTCGCCTGTTCCTTTTGGGCGCATAACAACAAAAAGGAACAGACGAACGCCGCCTCAGGCTGCGGAGCCGACCAGGCGGGCCATCACATCGACCGCTCCCTCATCGTCCAGGCCCTGGGCCTCGGTGAGGTCCTGCCAGGTGCGGAAGGCGAGGGCGTGGCCGATCGCGGCGCGGGTGCGTTTGGCGGCGTTGCCGCATAGACCTCGGCCCTGGGCAAGGATGTCGGCGGCGATCGCCAGGAACTGGTGGTAGGGGGCGAACTTCTCGGCGACGACCGGGACCGAGCCCTCGTCGCGCAGGAGCCTGTCGATCATCCCGCCGGCGCTCCGGTAGTAGCCGTAGAGCTCCTCGAGGGCGAGGGCGAGACGCTCATCTGGATCGTCGACCCGCTCCCACTTGGTGATGTCCGGCGGCGGGTTGGCTTCGGCCCAGTGGGCCGAGCAGGCGCCGAACAGCGCCGCCTCGTCGGGGAAGTGGCGGTAGAGGGTCGAGCGGCGGACGCCGGCGTGCTCGGCGACGGCGCTCATCGTCGTGCGGGCGGGGCCGAGGGTCCCGTGCAGCTCGACCGCGCTTTCGGTGATCCGCAACCGCGTCTGCGCCTCGGCTTCGGCACGGCGCTTCTTCTCGTATTTCCGTTTTCCGTCGGACATGGGTGTACGGCCAATCTTGACAGACCTGTCAACGGCCGCTACCTTTTCGCGCAACAGTGATGTTCAACGAAATTTCGAAGGAGAAAGAGATGGCAACGGTTATCGGTCCCGGCGACGGCAAGGCGGGCTTCCTCGGCAGCATCGGCGTGCGGTTCATGATCAACGGCAAGGACGCGGGCGGGGACTTCTCCCTGGTCGAACACCCGCTCTCCCCCCGCGCCCTGGCGGCGCCGCTGCACCGGCACACCCGCGAGGACGAGTACAGCTTCGTGCTCGAGGGCCGGATGGGCGGGCTGCTCGGCGACGAGGTGGTGGAGGCCGGGCCCGGCGAGCTCGTCTTCAAGCCGCGCAACGAGTGGCACACCTTCTGGAACGCCGGCGACGAGCCCTGCCGCATCCTCGAGATCATCGCCCCGGCCGGCTTCGAGCACTTCTTCGAGGAGCTGGTCGACATGGGCGGCGCCCTCGAGGCCGATCCGGACGAGGTCGCGGCCCTCGCCGCCCGCTACGGGCACGAGCTGAAAATGGAGACCGTCCCCGAGCTGCTGGAGCGTTTCAACCTGGTGGTCGGCGAGCCGATCGCGACGCCTCTCCAGCTCGCCTAGCCGCAATTAGCGGGAGTCGAAGACGGACGGCGCAGCCGCAGGGCGCTGCTACTCTCCGCCGGTAGGCAGCCTGTCTGCCTGCGCGTCCGTCTTCGATCAGCGAGGGATACGCGCTTTGACTCCCGATCAGGGGTTCAGCTTCGACCGTGAGGGGCCGCGAGACGAATGCGGCGTCTTCGGCGTATACGCACCTGGGCACGATGTCTCCCGGCTGGCCTACTTCGGGCTCTACGCGCTGCAGCACCGCGGCCAGGAGTCGGCCGGGATCGCCACCTGCGAGGGCGGGATGCTGACGACGATGCGGGAGTCCGGCCTCGTCTCCCAGGTCTTCTCCGAGGAGAAGCTAGCGGCGCTGCAGGGGGACATGGCGATCGGCCACGTCCGTTACTCGACCACCGGCGGCGGCTCCTGGGAGAACGCGCAGCCGATCTGGCGCGACGACGGCCGCGAGGTCGCCCTCGCCCACAACGGCAACCTCACCAACGCGGTCGAGCTCTGGGGGGAGCTGAAGGAGAGGGGGCTGCGGTTCCGCGGCACCTCCGACTCGGAGATCATGGCGGCGCTGCTCTCCTCCCACGACGGCAAGATGATCGAGGACGCGGTCGCCGACGTGATGCCGCGGCTGCAGGGCGCCTACTCGACCGTGGTGATGACCAAGCGGGCGATCGTCGCCTTCCGCGACCCGCACGGCATTCGGCCGCTCAGCCTCGGCCGCCTCGGCGACCGCTTCGTCGTCGCCTCCGAGAGCTGCGCCTTCGACATCATCGGCGCCGAGCTGATGCGCGAGGTACACCCCGGCGAGATGGTCAGCCTGACCGAGCGCGGGCTGGAGACCCGGCAGGTGGTCAAGGCCGAGCGCCGCGCGACCTGCGTCTTCGAGCACATCTACTTCTCCCGCCCCGACAGCCGTCTCGAGGGCAAGGTCCTGCAGCAGTCGCGCGGGCGGATGGGCGAGATCCTCTGGCGCGAGGCGCCGGTCGAAGGCGACCTGGTGATCGCGGTGCCGGACTCCGGCAACCCCGCGGCGGCGGGCTTCGCCCGTGCCTCGGGGATCCCCCGCGACGACGGCCTGATCAAGAACCGCTACGTGGCGCGGACCTTCATCCAGCCCGGCCAGGAGCTGCGCAAACACGGCCTGCGGCTGAAGTTCAACCCGCTGCCGGAGATCGTCGCCGGCCAGCGCCTCGTCGTCGTCGACGACTCGATCGTCCGCGGCAACACCACCCGCCAGATCGTCGGCATGCTGCGCGACGCCGGCGCCAAGGAGGTCCACCTGCGGATCTCGGCGCCGCCGATCCGCAACCCCTGCCACTACGGCGTCGACATGTCGACCCGCGAGGAGATGATCGCCCACGACCGCTCGATCGAGGAGATCGCCGACGAGCTGGAAGCCGACAGCCTCGCCTACCTCTCGATGGCCGGCGTCTACGAGGCGATCGGCGGCGACCCGGGCGAACACTGCGACGCCTGCTTCACCGGCAACTACCCGCTCGGCGATCCCGACGGGGCTGACAGCAAATTCGCCCTCGAGACGATCGCCGCGGCCCCGGCTTCCTAGCCGGTAACGAGTTCGACTCCCAACCAGACGATCGCGAGCGAGGCGAGCAGGATCGCGCTCTGCAGAGCGTGCAGTTTCGGCCGGCGCAGGTGGACGATCGTCAAACCGATCACGGCTCCCACCAGGGCCAGCTTCCACCGCAGGGTCGAGCTGTCCCAGAGCTCGTAGTGAGAAGCCATCGCCCAGCCGGTGACGAAGAGCACGCCGAGCGCCGCCAGCGAGCCGTAGCCGAAGCGGCGGGCGATCGCCCGCATCCGGGTGCGCTCGGGGTCGGGGTCGCCGCGCAGGATCGGGACCACGGCGATCCCGAAGACGAGCTGACCGCCGACGAAGAACGCCATCGCCAGCAGGTGCAGGTAGAGGACGCCTTGCCAGAAGTCGTGCTCGCCCATCGCCAGGAGCCTAGCCGGGGAAGCGGACGCAGTTGTCCCCGCATACCGGGGACAACTGCGTCCGGTTTCCGCGAAGATGCGCGCGTGAGCGCCTTCCGGATCGTCGTCCTCGCCTCGGGCAGCGGCACCAACCTGCAGGCGATCCTCGACAAGCTGCACGGGCAGGGATTGGTCGAGGTGGTCGGGGTCGGCTCCGACAAGCCGGGCGCCGGCGCGCTGGAGCGGGCCGCGAAGGCGGGCATCGATACCGCCGTCTTCCCCGCCGACGCCTACGCCGACCGGATGGGGCGGGACGCGGCGATGGGCGACTGGGTCGAATCCCACCATCCGGGCCTCGTCGTCCTCGCCGGCTACATGCAGCTACTGACCGAACCGTTCGTCGCCCGCTTCGCGGGCCGCATCGTCAACATCCACCCGGCCCTGCTGCCGGACTTCCCCGGCCTCGACGCGGTCGGCCAGGCGCTCGAGGCGGGCGTCCAGGAGACCGGCGTCACCGTCCACTTCGTCGACGAGGGGATCGACACCGGCCCGGTGATCCTGCAGCGGCGCGTGCCGGTCCCGGTCGGGCGCGAACGGGGGGTGCTGGAGGCGGCCGTCCACAACGTCGAGCACGAGCTCTACCCGGAAGCGATCCGCATGATCGCGGAGGGCAGGGTTAGGATCGATCCCAGCGACCCGCGCAAGGTCGCGATCGAATGAGCGACCCCGCCACCGAAACCCAGCAGGAGAGCCTCGGCGACGGCCAGATCAAGGTCCGCCGCGCCCTGATCTCGGTCTCCGACAAGACCGGCGTCGCCGACTTCGCCAAGGGGCTGGCGGCGCTCGGGGTCGAGATCCTCTCCACCGGCGGCACCGCGACGGCGCTGCGCGAGGCCGGCCTCGAGGTCACCGACGTCTCCGAGTTCACCGGCCAGGAGGAGATCCTCGGCGGCCGCGTGAAGACGCTGCACCCGCGGCTGCACGCGGCCCTGCTGGCGCGGCGCGGCGACCCGGAGCACATGGCGACGCTGGAGCGCGAGGGAATCGAGCCGATCGACGTCGTCTGCGTCAACCTCTACCCCTTCGAGGAGACCGTCGCCGGCCACGAAGTCGGCCACGACGTCGCGATCGAGAACATCGACATCGGCGGGCCGACGATGATCCGGGCAGCGGCGAAGAACCACGAGAGCGTCGCCGTGATCGTCAAACCGGAGTCCTACGACGCCGTCTGCGCCGAGCTGGAAGAGAGCGGCGGCGAGGTCTCGGCCGCCACCCGGCACTGGCTCGCCAACGAGGCCTTCGCGCAGACCGCGCGCTACGACGCCGCGATCAGCCGTTGGTTCTCGATGGAGTACGAGGACTTCCCGGAACACCTCGCGGTCGCCTACGAGAAGGTGCTCGACCTCTCCTACGGCGAGAACCCGCACCAGCGGGCGGCACTCTATGCCGAGTCGGGGCTGCGCAGCCACATCCTCTCGCGCTGCTCGAAGCTCCACGGCCGCGCGCTCTCCTTCAACAACGTCCTCGACCTCGACTCGGCGCGCAGCCTGGTCAGCGACTTCGAGCAGCCGGCCTGCGTGATCGTCAAGCACAACAACCCCTGCGGGGTGGCGATCGGGGACGACGCGCTCGAGGCCTACCTGAAGGCGCTCACCTGCGACCCGATCTCGGCCTACGGCGGCGTCATCGCCCTCAACCGGCCGATCGGCCGCGAGCTCGCCGAGGAGCTGCACAAGAACTTCGTCGAGGTGCTGAGCGCGCCCGGCTACGAGGACGGGGCGCTGGAGGTGCTGACGCAGAAGGAGGCGATCCGGATCCTCTGCGAGGAGGAGCGCCGCCAGCCCGACCCGAGCGAACGCGACGTCAAGCGGGTGATGGGCGGCCTGCTGATCCAGGACCGCGACGGTGACCCCGAGCCGCGCGAGATCATGGAGGCGGTCACCGGCAACGAGCCGAGCGAAGAGCAGTGGCAGGACATGCTCTTCGCCTGGACCGTCAGCCGCCGCGTCCGCTCCAACGCGATCGTGATTGCCAAGGGCGGCGCCACCCTCGGCATCGGCGCCGGCCAGATGAGCCGCGTCGACTCCGTCCGCCTCGCGGTCGAGAAGTGCCGCGAGGCCCGCGGCGCCGACGCCGACTCCCTCCTCGCCGGCTCAGCCCTCGCCTCCGACGCTTTCTTCCCCTTCGCCGACGGCCCTGAGCTGGCGATCCAGGCCGGCACCACCGCCGTGATTCAGCCCGGCGGCTCCAAACGCGACGCCGAGGTGATCGAGGCCTGCGAGCAAGCCGGCGTCGCGATGGTCTTCACGAAGCACCGGCACTTCCGGCACTAGCTAGCTAGAGGGCGGCTCCCAACACAAATACGGTCAGCAGGACGATGGCGCACATCGTGCCCAGGAACCAGCGGCGAGCGGCCGAGAGTCTGGCGATCTTCCAATTTCCGACCACGGTTTCACGATGGGCGCCAACGAAATTAGCGGCAATGTAAAGACGCCCCATCTCATGTTGCGATAAGCGACTGCGCCGTGAAATTTTCACCACGCTGTTCGGAGGAATTCGACCGAAAGTCGACATAGTGGCCTGCATCGCTCTGAAGCCGGCAGCGATTGCACAGAAGCTGGCTAGCCCGAGGGCAATAGCGGCCAACTGGAGCCAAGGCGAAGCGAGATTTCCTGCTCCTAGCAAAACCCCAGCATTGGCCAAAACGAGCGAAGTCGTCAGGCCTGAGGCTCCTAGGAAAAAATTGGCGCGCTGCTCAATCCCCAGACATCGGCTGCTCTGCTGGTCGTAACCAGCGGCAGCCTCGTCTCGAAGCAGGAGAAGGCCATCTGACTCCGGTTTACCCAGATTTTCCGCGTAGGCCTGAACTGATCGACCCATCGTGTCGGGGCCGACGTCATTGCGAACTGCGCCTCCTTCCAAGGGGGGGACGATCCACCTCCAAATAGAACCTCTCCTCAAACGTTCCTTGATACGACCGTGCCACCCGATGCCGGACTTTCCTAGGTCAGAGATCAGAAATCGCCTCGCATGCATGGCGAGTTCTTTCTTAGTGAGCATCTCGCCCTCATTCGAGTGACCCCAGCACCGAGGGGTCCGGCAATCCACCCAAGAGCCGTCTACCAATCGTTCCACACCGCCCACTCCACCCTTCCGGTAGAGAGCGTGGTCTCGATTACGTCGCCAGAACTCATAGCGGCGAGCCGCCGCTTGCGCCATCTCATGAATCTCTGGCCGACCCCCAGCCGCCATCGCCCCCGCAGGTTAGTTGACTACTTAGGCCAGCGCCCGCTGCGCTTCGCTCGCCCGCATCACGTGCTTGCAGACCTGCATCGGCTCGTCGGCGACGACTAGGAGCTCTTTGTCGCCGGGGGAGATCAGGCCGTTGTCCTCGAGGCCGCGGTCGATCCATTCGAGGAGGGGATCCCAGAATTCGGAGTCGACGAGGATCGTCGGGAAGGCGTGGATGCGGTGGGTCTGGATCAGGGTCAGGGACTCGAACATCTCGTCGAGGGTGCCGAAGCCGCCGGGAAGGATCACGAAGGCGCGGGCGAAGCGGACGAACATCAGCTTGCGGGCGAAGAAGTAGTGGAATTCGTACTGCCGGTTGACGTAGCGGTTGACCTTTTGCTCGTGCGGCAGCTCGATGTTGAGGCCGACCGAGAGCCCGCCGGCCTCGGCGGCGCCGCGGTTGGCGGCCTCCATCAGGCCGGGGCCGCCGCCGGTGATCACGGTGTAGCCGTGGTGGGTCAGGCAGGTCGCGGTCTCACGGGCGAGCTCGTACCAGGGGTGATCCTCCTCGACCCTCGCCGAGCCGAAGATCGAGACCCCTTCGTCGACGTCGCGAAGGGCGTGGAAGGCGCCCTCGACCTCTTTGTGGATGCGGTCGAGGCGGCGCTCGTCGTCGGTCTCCTTGTCGACCGGAACGCGCAGGAGGTGCCGGTCGTGCCGCCCGCCATTGCCGTTTGCCGAGTCCCCGCCCGCCATGGCTCAAGTAGAGCAGACCGGGGCCGCGATCAGAGGTCGAGGGACCCGTCGGCGAGTCGGGTGGAGACCGCGGTCGCGGCCTGCTCGGCATCCATCCCCGCGACGTCGATCGCGTGGCGCTCGAAAGGTCCCAGGTCGTCGAATTCGGAGCTGATCGCGGCGAGGACGCTCGGTTCGAACAGGTCCGGGTTGCCTTCGCGCCCGTGGACCCGGCCGGCGCACTCCGAATGCGGCGCCCGCAGGACCGCGTAGGAGGCCGGCACCCCCGCCGCCTCGAAGGCGTCGCGGACCACGCCGAGCGTCCAGCGCGGGATCACGATGCCCTCGAAGATCGTCATGTAGCCCGCCTCGGCGTAGCTCGCCGCCGCCGAGGCGGCGATCCTCATCGTGAGCTCGTTCTGCTCGGCGGAAGCGGGGTCCCAGGGCTCGACGAAGCCGCTGCTGATGAAAGCGAAGAAGCGATCGGCTTCGACATGGACGGAGCGTTGCTCGCGACCGGCGAGGAACGCGGCGACGGTGGTCTTCCCGACCCCCGGCGGTCCGGTGAGGATCAACGGCCGCACTTTCAAGAGGAGATGTCCTCGCGGTCGAACAGCCACGCACCCAAGGCCGCCAGCACCGCCGCGGCGGCGGTCACGCCGCCGAAGGCGAGCGGTTCGATCCCGTCCTCGATCGCGTTGCCGTAGTACTTGAAGACCGAGGCATAGCGGACCCAGTCCAACCCCGGGTCGAGCCTGCCGACGAGGTCGATCACGTACATCGCCACCAACACCCCGGCGACGGCGCCGGTGACGACGCTGGTCCGCAGAGACCAGGCGCAGGCGACGATGCCGAGCCCGGCGAAGAGGAGCGCCAGGGGCCAGACAGCGGCAAATCCCGCTGCCGCCTGTCCGGCGTCCAGGCCGGCACCGGCGAGGAGGCTTCCGAGCATCGTCAGGAGGAAGGAGATAACGAGCACCGCTGCCAGCTCGACCGCAGTCGCCAGGAAGCCGGCGGCGCAGAGGCGGTGCCGGGAGACCGGCGCGGAGAGCAGGACGTCGAGGCGTCCCGTTTCGGCGGCGCCGGCAAGTCCCGAGGCGACCGCGCGGACCGCCAGGTAGCCAAGCGCGAGCGGCACGATCAGGCTCAGCATCTCCGCGTGCAGGTACTGCTCGACGTTGGAGAGCCGGCCGATCCCGAAGGCTTCCTTGAGGCCGGCCGGATATTTCTCGACGACCTTGGAGATCGAGTCTTCGACGGAGGGGAAGATCGCGACGATGAACGCCGACATCAGCCCCAGCGGCAGCCCCCAGGCCGGCAACGAGCGGCGGCGGTCGGAGAGGTGGCTCGAGATGAGGGCCGCGAGCTGGGCGGTCATCCCTCCCCCTCCTCGCGGTAGTAGCCGAGGAAGACCTCCTCCAAGGAGGGGTGGACGGCTTCGATGTCGGTGACGTGATGGTCGGCAAGCACCTTGAGGACACGATCGAAGTCGCCCGCGACCTCGAAGCCGGCGCGGCCGTCGAGGATCGAGAGCTCGCTCACCTCGGGAAGCGCCCGCAGGTCCTCGAGCGGGTCGGCCTCGGCCAGCCGCACGCTGACCTTCCGCCGTGCCTTGCCGAGCAGGTCCGCCATCCGCTCGACCGCGATCAGGCGTCCCTCCCGCACCATGCCGACTCGATCGCAGATTCGCTGAACCTCGTCGAGATCGTGGGAGGAGACGAAGACGGTGCAGCCACGCTCGCGCTCCTCGCCGACCAGAGCCAGGAACTCCTCCTGCATCAGTGGGTCGAGGCCACCGGTCGGCTCGTCGAGAATCAACAGCTCCGGTTCGTGGAAGGTGGCGAGGATCAAACCGATCTTCTGGCGGTTGCCGCGCGAGAGCTGTCCCAGCGGGCGCTCGAGGTCGGCGTGGAACCGCTCCGCGAGCGCCTCGGCACGACCTATTCCCGCGACCCCGCGCAGCCTCGCCAGCAGCCGCAGGGCCTCGCGCCCGCTCGCCTGCCGGCCGAAGCCGAAGTCGCCGGGAAGATTGCCGAGGCGGGCACGGATCGCGACGCTGTCGCGGCGACTGTCGAGGCCGAAGAGGCGAGCGCTGCCGCCCGTCGGATGGTGGAGGTCGAGCAGGGCGCGGATCGTCGTCGTCTTGCCGGCGCCGTTAGGGCCGAGAAAGCCGAAGACCTCGCCGGGAGCGACGGCGAAGCTGACGTCCTCGATGCCGCGGTGGCGGCCGTAGAACTTCGTCAGCTTCTCGGTCTCGATCGCCGGGACGCTCACCCGCTCTCCAGTCTCCGGGACATTCGCGCAGATCGCACGGTGGGATTATGGATCAGCAGATGGAGTACCCGCCGCGGCGATGCTGCGCCCGACCCGATGCCCCCGGCGGGATTCGAACCCGCGCCGCGCGGCTTAAAAGGCCGCCGCTCTAACCAACTGAGCTACAGGGGCGCAGTCATCAGGGTAGAGCCTCGACCCAGGTCTGCGTCGGGTGAAGAGCTAGCCGAAGGGTTCGTACACGGGGTGGCCGACCGGGTCTCCCGTAGTGACGGAGCCGCCCGGCTTCTCCACGACCACGCAGATCGCGGTCACAGTGATGGTGGTGCCGGCGAACCAGGAAACACCCGTGGCCGTCCAGCCGGTTCGAAGTGGGCTTGGCCCACTGTCGTTGACGTAGGCCCGTTCCTCGTTGCTCACGGTCGCCCCGCCGCCGGTCACATATGCGCCGGGAGGACAGTTGGCGGTTACGGTGCCTGACCCGCCGCCCCGGAGCTCCGCCGTGGTCGACTGGTACTGGACGTCGGCGAGGGCCGCCGCGCTGACGCCGGTGAGCGTCTGCTCGTTGATCTGCTTGCCTCCCAAGGAGTTCGGCTTGATCCGGTTGGCCGTGACCGTCTTCGGCTTGATCCGGTTGCCCGGCAGGGAGCTGGGTTTGATCTGCTTGCCGCTGATCTTCCCGGCCGCGTAGACGGAACCGCCCAGCGCGACGAAGAGCGCCAGGCAGGCGACCACGTTGGAGAACGTCAGGGACTTCGCGATTCGACCGATCAAGCTCTATCTCCTTGTTTAGGAACGACCCAGTATCGGGAATCTATTGAAACTGCTCAAGAGAGGTCGGGCAACCCCTCGTAGGCGGTCGAGGCCTCGGCGTGGGTGCGGCGGGGGATGCGACCGGCGCGGCGGGCGAGGTCGCCGGCCTCGACGCCGCGGCGCAGGGCGGTCGCCATCGCCACCGGGTCCTCGGCGCCGAAGATGGCGCTGGCGGCGAGGATCGCGTCGCAGCCCAGCTCCAGCGCCTGGGCGGCGTCGGAGGCGGTGCCGATGCCGGCGTCGAGGATCACCGGCACCTCGGCGCGCTCGGTGATGATCGCGATGTTGTACGGGTTGCGGATGCCGGCGCCGGAGCCGATCGGCGAGCCGAGCGGCATCACGGCGGCGCAGCCGGCCTCTTCGAGGCGGCGGGCGAGGATCGGGTCGTCGTTGGTGTAGGGGAGGACGGTGAAGCCGTCGGCGACCAGCTGTTCGGCGGCGTCGAGGAGCTCGACCGCGTCCGGGTAGAGGGTGCGGTCGTCGCCGATCACCTCGAGCTTGATCCACTCGGTCCCGAAGGCCTCGCGGGCGAGCTTGGCGGTGCGGACGGCGTCGCGGGCGGTGTAACAGCCGGCGGTGTTGGGGAGGGCGAAGAGGCCGAGGCGGTCGATCACGTCGAGGACCGAGCCCTCGGCGGCGGGGTCGACGCGGCGCAGGGCGACGGTGACGATCTCCGTCCCGGAGGCGGCGAGCGCCTGCTCCATCTGCTCGAGCGAGCGGAAGCCGCCGGTGCCGGCGATCAGCCGCGAGCCCCACTCGCGGCCGCCCAGCTCCCAGGTCTCGGCGCCGCCCTGGATCGCCGCCAGCACCTCGACCGCCTGCCCCTCGCGCAGCGGCGTCGCCTCCCACTCGCCGCGCGGGACCACCTCGCCGTCGAGCGCGACCGCGACCCCGCGCCCCCCCTCCCCGGCGCCGGAGGCGCGGACCGCGGCGCCGAGTGTGGCGTCGTCCGGCAGCTCATGCGGCGTCCCGTTCAACTCGATCCTCATGAGTTCCGTCCCACTCCCGTAACAGCGCGTTCGTCCTTTCCGGGGGATATGCCGGGGAAAGGACGAACGCCGCTTAGATGGTCGGCAACGGCCTGAGCCGCCAGCGGCGCCAGGAGGATGCCGTTGCGGAAGTGGCCGGTGGCGAGGACGAGGCCGTCGATCGCGCCGGGGCCGACGAGCGGGAGGTTGTCCGGGGTGCCGGGGCGGAGGCCGGCGGTGGCGCCGACCCACTCCATCTCGGCGACGTCGGGAAGGAGGCGGTAGGCCTCGCGCAGCAGCTCGTGGACCCCGGCGGCGGTGACGGCGGTGTCGAAGCCCATTTCTTCGACGGTGGCGCCGACGACGAGGCGGCCGTCGGCGCGCGGCACCAGGTAGACGCGCTCGGAGGCGAGGATGTGGCGGGCCGGCGGCTCCGCGTCCCGCGTCCGCAGCTCGACGACCTGGCCTTTGACCGGACGCACCGCCGGGCGCGCGTACTCCGGCAACCAGGACATCGCACCCGACCAGGCGCCACCGGCAAGCAGCACATCCTCGGCCCTGATCTCTCCATGGAGCCGATGATCCGACACCTCCTGGGTGTCGGATCGTCGGCTCGCGGTTCGCACTCCGACGAGTCGCTCACTCTCGAAGATGCCGTCGACCACCTCGGTCCCGGTCTGCACTTCGACGCCTTCGTCCCGCAGCGCCGCGAGCAACACCTCGGTCAGCTCCCGCGGGTCGATCGCCGCCTCGCCGGCCGCCAGCACGCCCCCGTGGAACGAGGGCGCCAGTCCGGGCTCCAGCTCGCGGCACTGGCGGGTCGAGAGCCACTCGGCCTCGAGGTCGAGGGATCGCTGCAGGTCGTGGACGCGCCGCAGCTGCGCCGCCTCGTCGCGGTCGAGGGCGACGTGCAGCGCTCCCAGCCGCTCGAAGCCGCAGCTCTGACCGGTCGCCGCCTCGAGCTCGGCGATGAACTCCGGGTAAAGCCGCGCCGCCGCCAGCGTCAGGTCCAGCAGCTCCGGCTCGCCGAAGGTCAGCTCGCCGACCGGCGCCAGCATCCCGGCCGCGACCCGGGTCGCGCCGCACCCCGGCTCGCCGCGCTCCAGCACCGCCACCCGCGCCCCGCGCTGGGCCAACCGCCAGGCGCAGCTGAGGCCGATCGCCCCGCCGCCTACGACAACAACATCGAAATCGCGCTTCTCGCTCACGCCTTTGCCTCCGCCGGCATTACCCGGATCAGGTCCAAACGGTCGGTGGCCTCGATGCCACCCTCTCAGCCCTCGCGGGCTCCCGTACTCCTTCGATGCTACCCCTCGGACGCGGCCGGCAGAGGGCTCCAGCCATAATCGCGTGCATGAGCTTGTCCCTACCCGAGGGCGACGGCCCGCTGCGCCGCGAGCGCCTGCGGACCGCCCGCCTCTATTTCGTCTGCGACGCCGACCCCGGGACCGACCTGGAAGCGCTGCTGCGGGCGGCGCTGACCGGCGGCGCCGACATCGTCCAGCTGCGCGAGAAGGAGCGCGGGCGGGGGGAGATCGAACGCGCCGCCGGCACCTTCCGCCGCGTCGCCGACACCTTCAGCGCCCTCTTCGTCCTCAACGACGACCCGGAGCTGGCGCGAATCTGCGACGCCGACGGCGTCCACGTCGGCCAGGACGACGTCAGCGCCGAGCAGGCGCGGGAGCTGCTGGGACCGGATGCGGTGATCGGCCTCTCGACCCATTCCGAGGAGCAGATCGCCGCCAGCGCCGAGCGCCCGGTCGACTACATCAGCGTCGGCCCGATCTGGGAGACGCCGACGAAGGAGGGCCGTCCCGCGGTCGGGCTGGAGCTGATCGAGCACGCCGCCGCGCATGCCCCCCACCCCTTCTTCGCGATCGGCGGCATCGACAGCGAGAACGCCGGGCTGGTGGTGGAGGCCGGAGCGGAGCGCCTCTGCGCGGTCCGGGCGATCCGCGACGCCGCCGATCCCGCCGCCGCCGCGACCGAGCTGCGCCAGGCCTTCGCCGACACCGAGCGGGGCGTGGCGCCGGGTGGCTGAGCAGCGGCCGAAGCGCAAGCGGCGCGGCGGCGGCGGCGCCAAGCCGAACCCGATGACCCGCGGCTACGCGAAGGCCGAGCAGCGCAACCAGGAAGCGAGGGAAGCGCTCGAGCCGCTGGCCGAGGGTGAGCGCCCGACCGTCGTCACCATCGGCGCCGTCGTCGCCGCCCTGATCTCGCTCTCGGTCGTGGTCGGCTACGCCGCCGGGGGCGAGGTCAACGGCGAACAGCCGAAACTGCCGCAGGTGGTCGCCCCCGCCGTGATCATGGGGATGATGGCCTGGGGCATGTGGCACGCCCGCTACTGGGCGGTGCTCGGCTTCCAGCTGATCCTGGTCGTGGTCCTCTTCAGCGCCTTCTTCGGCCTCATCGTCGGCGCCTCCAGCGTCGCCCAGATCGCCGGCACCCTCGCGCTCCTCGCCGTCGCCGGGACCTTCTTCTACTTCATGGTCAAGGCGATGGCGCGGATCCAGATGCCGACCCGGGCGCCGCGGGAATAACCGCCGCGCCATGCCGAGCGGACACCTTCTATAGGCTCAGCAGGCATGGCCGATACCTTCGACCAGATCGTCATCGGCGGGGGCCCGGGCGGCTACGTCGCCGCCATCCGCGCCGCGCAACTGGGCCAGAAGACCGCGGTCGTCGAGCGCGACAAAGCCGGCGGCCGCTGCCTCAACTACGCCTGCATCCCGGCGAAGACGGTGCTGCGCACGGCCGAGATCTTCCACGAGGCGCGCTCCAGCGCCGAGCTCGGGGTCGTCGGCAACGACGTCCAGCTCGACTGGGAGGCGCTCGGCAAGCGCCGCGCCGACGTCTCGGCGACTCTGTCCGGCGGCGTCGAAGGGCTCTGGAAGAAAAACAAGATCGAGTTCATCGCCGGCGACGCCTCGCTGACCGCCGAGGGCAACGTCAAGGTCGGCGAGGAGGTCTACGAGGCGAAGGCGGTGACCCTCGCGACCGGCTCGGTGGCGCTGCCGATCCCCGGCGTCGAGTTCGGCGGCCGCGTCGTCGAAACCTGGGGCGCCTGGTCGCTCTCCGAGCGGCCGAACCGGATCGCCGTCGTCGGCGCCGGCGCCTCCGGCGCCGAGCTCGCCTCCGCCTACGCGCGCTTCGGGACCGAGGTGCTGCTGATCGAGATGCTCGACCAGATCCTCCCGGCCGAGGACAAGGACATTGCCAAGGTCGTCGAACGCGTCTTCAAGAAACAGGGGATCGAGATCGCGACCGGGGCGCCGGTCGAGAACGTCGAGGCCGGGGACTCCTCGGTGAAGTTCACCTACGGCGACAACAGCGCCGAGGTCGACTACCTCTGCGTCGCCGGCGGCCGCGGCCCCGACGTCGAGGGCCTGGGGCTCGAGGAGGCCGGGGTCGAGCTGGAGGAGGGCGGCCGCAAAATCAAGGTCGACGAGCTCCAGCGGACCACCAACCAGAAGGTCTTCGCGATCGGCGACCTCGTCAACCGCAAGGCGCTCGCCCACAAGGCCTCCGAGGAGGGCGTCATCGCGGCCGAGGCGGCGGCCGGGGTCGAGACCCATCCGGTCGACCAGAGCCTGATCGTCGGCGCCACCTTCTGCTCGCCGCAGGTCGCCAGCGTCGGCCTGACCCAGGCGCAGGCCGAAGAGGCCGGCCACGAGGTCAAGGTCGGCAAGCAGAAAATCGCCGGGGAGGGCGCGGGCGTCGTCTATGACGACAAGGACGGCCTCGTCAAGCTCGTCGTCGACGCCAAGTACGGCGAGGTCCTCGGCGCCCACATCGTCGGCAACCGCGCCTGCGACATGATCGCCGAGCTGGTCGCGACCCAGGCGCTGGAGGGCGGCTACCAGGAGCTCTCCCGGATCGTGCACCCGCACCCGACGGTCTCAGAGGCAGTGCTGGACGCCGCCCGAGCCGTCGACGGCTGGGCGATCCACGCCTGAGCGTGGCCCGCGCGACCTTCTACTACGACCTCGGCTCGCCCTACGCGTACCTCTCGGCCGAGCGGATCAGCGGCCTCTTCGCCGAGGCGGAGCTGGAGCAGCCGGAGTGGCAGCCGATCCTGCTCGGCGGGCTGTTCCATCGCTTCGACCGCGGGTCGTGGTCGGAAACGCCAGCGCGGGCCGAGGGGATGGAGGAGATCGAGCGCCGCGCCGCCGAGTACGGGCTGCCGCCGATCGCCTGGCCCAAGCCGTGGCCGGGGAACACCCTGGTGGCGATGCGGGCGGCAGCCTTCGCCAAGCAGACCGGCCGCACCGTCTCCTTCTCCCTCGCCGCCTTCCGCCAGGCCTTCGCCGCCGGCCGCGACCTCACCGACGCCGACAACGTGATGATCGCCGGTGCCGCCTGCGAGATGCACCCGCGGGCGCTGCTGAAAGCGGTCGAAACCAGGGTCGTCAAGGACGCGCTGCGGGAGGCGACGGACCGCGCCGGTGACCTCGGCGTCGAAGGGGTACCGAGTGTCGTCGTCGACGAGGAGGTCTTCTGGGGCGACGACCGTCTCGAGGAAGCGGTGGAGGCAGCAGCACGCAGCTAAGGTGAATGGCGATGGCTGATCTGCCCGATGCCGCCACCTGTTACGAGCTACTCGCGCGGATGGCGCTGATCCGTCGCTTCGAGGAGGAGGCCGGGCGCCAGTACCAGCGGGCACGGGCCGGCGGCTTCCTGCACCTGGCGATCGGCGAGGAGGCGACGATCGTCGGCACCACCTCGGTGATGCGCGAGGAGGACTTCCTGATCGGCACCTACCGCACCCACGGGCACGCGATCGCCCGCGGTACGGAGCCCAAGCGGGTGATGGCGGAGCTGTTCGGCCGGGTCGACGGGACCAGCGGGGGCCGCGGCGGCAGCATGCACATCTTCGACGCCGAGAAGCGGTTCATGGGCGGCTACGGGATCGTCGGCGGCAACCTGCCGATCGCCGCGGGCATCTCCCTCGCCTCCCAGTACAAGGGCGAAGACGCGGTCACCGTCTGCATGTTCGGCGACGGCGCCTCCAACACCGGCAACTTCGGCGAGACGATGAACCTGGCGGCGCTGTGGAAGCTGCCGGTCCTGTTCATGGTCGAGAACAACCTCTACGGGATGGGAACCTCGGTCGAGCGGCACTCGGCCCAGACCGACCTCTCGAAGAAGGCCGAGGGCTATGGCATCTCCGGCGAGCGGATCGACGGGATGGACGTCGCCGAGGTCCGCGAGGGGGTGGCCGAGGGAATCAGGCTCGCGCGCGAGGAGCAGCGGCCGACCCTGCTCGAGGCTTTCACCTACCGCTACCGCGGCCACTCCGCGGCCGACCCCGAGGTCTACCGCGAGCGCGAGGAGGTCGAAGAGTGGCAGGAGAAAGACCCGATCGAGCAGTTCGCGAAGCGCTGTCGCGAGGCCGACGTGCTGGGCGAGCGCGAGGTGGAGCAGGCGCGGGAGAAGGCCGATGAGGTGGTCAAAGCCGCGGTCGAGTTCGCGGAAGCCTCGCCGGAGCCGGCGCTCGACACGATGTACGAAAACCTCTACGCGCAGACCGAGCCGGGCGGTTGGTACGCGGTCGACGAGCGCAGCCCCGAGCCGCACCGGGGCGAGGACGAGGCGGAGATGCCCGACGCGGCGCGGGAGCTGGCCGAGGCCGGCGCCGCCTACGCGGGGCAGCCGGAAGGGCCGCGGCCGAACCCGGCGACGCACGGCGACGCGCAGGAGGGGGTCGAGCCGCGGGTCTCGGCCGAGCGCGAGGTCGGCGACGAGCCCGAGGAGCCCGCCGCCGAGAGCGCGATCAACGACGAGGACGGCGACTGATGGCGCAGCTGCGGATGCGGGAGGCGCTGCGCGACGCGATGGCCGAGGAGATGCGCGCCGACGAGTCGGTCTTCGTGATCGGCGAGGACGTCGGCGTCTTCCAGGGCGCCTTCAAGGTGACCGACGGCCTGCTGGACGAGTTCGGCGAGCGCCGCGTCCGCGACACGCCGATCTCCGAGAACACGATCGTCGGCACCGGCGTCGGCGCGGCGATGAACGGGCTGCGGCCGATCGTCGAGCTGATGACCGTCAACTTCAGCCTCCTGGCGCTGGACCAGATCGTCAACCACGCCGCCGCGATCCCCTACATGTTCAACGGCCAGGCGAAGGTGCCGATGGTGATCCGGATGCCGGGCGGCGGCGGCCACCAGCTCGGCCCCACCCACTCCCACAGCTTCGAGGCGCTCTACCTGCAGGTGCCCGGCCTGCTCGTCGCCTGCCCCTCCACCCCGGCCGACGGCAAGGCGCTGCTGAAGGCGGCGATCCGCGACGACAACCCGGTCGTCTTCATCGAGCACGAGAGCCTCTACGGGGCGCGCGGCGAGGTCGCCGACGGCGAGAACGGGGCCGAGCCGCTGCGCTTCGGCGAAGCGGCGATACGGCGCGAGGGGTCCGACGTGACGATCGTCGGGGTGCTGAAGATGGCCCACGTCGCCGAGGGGGCGGCGAGCCAGCTCGCCCACGAGCACGGCGTCGAGGCCGAGGTGATCGACCCCCGCACGCTGCGCCCGCTCGACCTCGACACGATCCTCGCCTCCGTCCGCAAGACCAACCGGGCGGTGATCGTCGAGGAGGGCTGGCCGCACGGCGGCGTCGGCGCCAACCTCTCGGCCCTGATCACCGAGCAGGCCTTCGACTACCTCGACGCCCCGGTCCAGCGCGTCACCGGCGCCGACGTACACATGCCGTACTCCAAACGGCTGGAGCAGGCGGCGATCCCGCACGAGGAGCACGTCGTCAAGGCCGCCTTGGCAACGCTCGAGGGCGCGCGGTAAGCCCGGCGCGCTCGCGGCTTTTCGGTACGCGTTTACCGTAAAAGCTGATTTTTTATTAGGAACCTCTGTGTAGTCAGGCGCAGTCTGTAAGGGTGATCTCATGGCTACTAAAGCAGCACGAGATCCCGCGACGGAGAAGGTCCGCGCGATCACCGGCTTGATCGCTGTGGTGGTCGGGATGGCCACCGTGGCCGGCGTCGCGGTCGTCGCCGTCATTCTCCTCGGCGGCGGAAAGGAGGAATCGGTCGTCGCCATCACCACTTCAGCCCTGGGGATCATCTCCGCCTCGATCACCGCCTATCTGGGGATCAAGGCGACGGCGAACACCTCGAAGGAGGCCTCCGCCGCGGTCTCGGAGAAATCGGGTGAAGCCGCGGTCGCGCAACACGAAGCCGCAACCGCGCAACGCGAAGCCGCGGTCAAGAAAAGCAAGGTCGACCGCCTCAACAAAGAGATCGACGAACGGGAAAAGAAGGGTCAGATCGAGCCGGAAATCGCCGACGAACTTCGCGACGCGAGCGTGCAGGCAGAGGAAGAGGCCCGAAAGGCGGGCCCTACGAGCGGGGGAGGGTGACCCCTCTCCCGGGGCGCGGTCCCTCTGACGCCGAGGCGCTGCGGCGATTGGGCGGCGTCAAGCACATCGTCGTCCTGATGATGGAGAACCGCTCCTTCGATCAGATGCTCGGCTTCCTCGGCAAGGACGGTGGCGTCGAGGGGGTGCGCGGGCTCAGCGGCGACGAGGTCAACTACGACGAGGACGGCAACCCCCACCGGTCCTTCGAATGGGGCGCGGAGGAGACGAGCTTCCATCCGCCGCAGGACCGCAGCGGCAAGATCCTCGACCCCTGCCACGGGCCCGGCTGCGTCGCCGAGCAGCTGGAGACGTTCCACGGGCAGACGCCGGGCGGCTACGTGAAGAACTTCCTCCGCCGCAAGAACAAGCAGGGCGAACGGATCGCGATCCCGGAGGAGTACCGCGGCCTGCCGATGGGCTACTACAGCGAGCGCCACCTGCCGGTCTACGACCTGCTCGGCCGCGAGTACGCGGTCTGCGACGCCTGGCACTCCTCGATCCCGGGCGACACCTGGCCGAACCGGCTCTATTCGATCACCGGGCAGGAGGGGGACCCGATCAGCAGGCGGCCCGGGTTCTGGCAGGAGCTGACCAGGCGACTGCGCAGGGTGCCGGGCCTCGGTCAGCTGGCGAATGCGCCGATTTACGACCTCCCAGCCTTCACCAGGCAGCTGCGGGAGAGCCAGTGGCGCTGGTACTCCCACGACCCGGGGACCCTGCGCGGGGTCGACGGCGCCTACCGCGACTTCGGCGCCCCCCACCGCGAAAACTTCACCTACTTCGACCGCAAGCGGGTCAGCCTCTTCACCGAAGCGCTCGAGGCGGCGATCGTCGACCTCCACGACAGCTTCCTCGACGACGCCGCCAAAGGGGAGCTGCGCGACGTCTCCTGGATCGACCCCAACTTCGTCGACCTCAAAGTGCTGGACCCGAACTCCAACGACGACCATCCGCCCTCCGACGTGCGGGCGGGGCAGGCGTTGGTGCTGGAGACCTACGAGGCGCTGGTCAACAGCCCGAACTGGGAGGACACGGTCCTGATCGTCACCTACGACGAGCACGGCGGCTTCTACGACCACGTGATCCCTCCGCCGGTCCCCGACGGCGATCCCGGCAAGTACGCGACGCTGGGAGTGCGGGTGCCGGCGCTGGTGATCGGCCCGCGGGTGAAGCAGGGGGCTTGCCACCAGGTCTTCGACCACACCTCGCTGATCGCGACGATCCTGCGGCGCTTCGCCGCCGACCCCGAGGGAGCGATCGCGAGGATGCCCCGGCGCGTCCACGGGGCGCAGCACCTCGGCGCCGTGCTCGAGGACCGGCCGCGCCCGGAGGCGCTCGATCGTGAGCGGCTGCAGGCGCAGATCGACGAGGTCCGCGACCGGCTGACCAATTGGCGGGCGGAGGCGCGAAAGCGCCGGCGAGCCCGGAAAGGCCGTCCCTCGCCCGAGACCGACGGCGGCGCCGGCCAGAAACAGCAGCTGCTCGACTGGCAGGAAGAATTCCTCGGCTTCGCGATGAGGATGCGGCGGGAAGGCCTGCCGCCAGGGCAGCCCTAGAGCGGTTCAGCAGGTCTTCTTCGCGCCGGTGACCGCGTTCCAGGCGCGGCCGACGGAGAAGTCGGCGGCGACGCGGAAGACGCCGGGGCGGTAGGCGCGGGCGACGGTCCAGTCGCCGTGGTGGAGGATGCAGCCTTTGCCACGGGCGATCGACCAGTAGGGGGTGAAGTTGACGCGGATCAGGAACTCGCCCGGCCGTTGGACGTCGAGGGCGAAGCCCTGGCGGCCGAACCAGAGGGTCTCCGCCGCCGCCCCGCCGAGCGGCGCCACCAGCGGCTTCGGGTCGCGGACCTCGTAGATGCGCCAGTGCTCGGAGCGGTAGCGCGGCGTCAGATAGGAGGGGTCGCCGAGGATCAGCCGCCGCTCGGCGACCGAGGAGTAGTCGAGCGGGGCGTCGGGCAGGGCGACGTATGTGATCGCGTTGGCGCGCAGCCAGGCGCCGTAGCTCTCGACGGTCAGCTTCTTCTCGTCGTAGAAGAGATCCTCGCGGGTGGTGTCGAGCTGCCGCAGCCAGCCGCGGGCGAGCTCGAACTTCGTCGCCAGGTAGGCCGACTCCCAGTGGTTGGCGGTCGGCGGCACCTCGATCCGCATCCCCTCCCCCCCGTGGGCGCGCAGCCAGCGGGCGGCCGGGTGGAAGTAGGCGGAGGCGGTCGACGGGTCGCCGACGGAGCGGGCGATCTGGGTGACGCTCGCGGTCAGCTGCCAGTAGAGGCTGCCGGCGATCGCCAGCACCAGGAGCGGCGCGAAGAACCAGGTCGGAACGGTCGGGCGGGGGCGGCGCGAGAGCAGGACCGCGGCGAGGACCGGGCCGCCGAAGAGCGCCCCGAGGCGGACCGCGTTGCCGCCCATCGCGTTCGGCATCAGCCAGATCACGGTCGCGGCGAGCATGTAGGCGACCAGCACCCGGCGCAGCGGCCGCTCCTCCTCGCGCACCCCCTGGGTGAGGATCAGGGCGCCGGCGCACCAGAGCGGGATCGCGACGTAGGAGGAGAAGACGAAGGGGAAGTGGCCGGCCTCGGGGAAGGCGAGGTTCGGCGCCAGGACGAGGGTGAGCGAGAGGGCGCCGGCGGCGAGCGCGACCCGGTTGGGGCGGCGGCCCGGTTCGGCGGCACCGGCCAGCAGCACGCCGGCGAGGAAGGCGCCGGCGACGGGGCTGGCGAGCGGGCAGGCGGCCGCGGCGGCGATCGCCAGCGGGGCGCGCCCAGTCTGCAGGCAGCGCAGCGCCGCCAGCCCGAAGGCGACGCCGAGGGCGAAGGTGAGCTGGCCGTCGGCGAGCAGCGTGACGACGCCGGCCGCGAACCAGAGCGTCGCCCAGCGCGCCTCGACCCCCCAGCGGTCGCGGACGAGGCGGTCGAAGAGGTAGGAGGAGGCGACGACCGCGAGCAGCCCCACAACCTGCGGGCCGAGCAGCGCCGCCAGCGGCGGGAAGAGGACGCTGTAGGTGAGGGTGTAGTGGCCGCCGTACCAGCTGCCGTTCCAGATCGCCAGGCCGGCGTCCTGGAACAGCTCGGTGCGGAAGACCTGCGCGGCGAGGTCTCCTACAGGGGGGCTCCAGATCAGCATCGCCAGCGCCAGCGCAAAGCTGAGCGCCACGGCCGGGAGCCAATCGGGTCGAAGCGGCTTGGACTGGACCATGGGCGGCCCACACAGGATAGGGCCGCCGCCTGCAACGATTTGTGAAATGCCTGGCGAGATCAAGGTCGTGCGCTGCGGGACCGTCCCCTACACGGAGGCTTGGGAGCTGCAGCGGCGGCTGCAGGAGCGGCGCCAGCACGAGGAGATCGGCGACGTCCTGCTGCTGCTCGAGCACCCGCCCGTCTACACCCGCGGGCGGCGATCGAAGCCGGAGGAGCTGCCGATGGGGGAGGCCTGGTACGAAGCGCAGGGGATCGAAGTCCTCGACACCGACCGTGGCGGCCTCGTCACCTACCACGGGCCCGGCCAGCTGGTCGCCTACCCGATCGTGCAGCTGCGCGGCTACGGCGGCGACGTCCACGAGTACGTCCGGGGCCTCGAGCGGACGATGACCGCGGCGCTCGCCGAGGCCGGCGTCCGCGCCGGCCCGATCGAGGGCCTGACCGGCGTCTGGGTAGGCACCCGCAAGATCGGCTCGATCGGCCTCCACGTCAGCCGCGGGGTGACGACCCACGGCCTCGCGATCAACGTCAACAACGATCTGCAGCCGTTCGAGTGGGTCGTGCCGTGCGGGATCGAGGGGGTGGCGATGACCTCGCTCACCCGCGAGCTCGGTGCCGAGCAGGACCTCGAGGCGTTCGCCGACACGCTGGTCGACGCGTACGCGAGTGTCTTCGACCGCGAGCCGGTTGCCGCTGGCGGCATCGCTGCGTAGGCTCCCCGGTCCCATGCGCCTCGTCCGACTGCTTCTGCTCCTCGCCGCCGTGCTCGCGGCAGTCCTGCTGCCGGCGGGCTCGGCGCTGGCGCTCTCCTACCCGGTGACGAGCACGACCGACAGCGACGCCAAAGGCACCCTGCGGGCGTCGATCAAAGAAGCCAACGCCCACACCGGAGCCGACTCGATCCCGATCGAAGTCACCGGAACGATCGAGCTCGGCAGCGCCCTGCAGGTTCTTTTCGACCCCGTCTCGATCATCGGGCCAGGCGCCGACCAGCTGGAGGTCCGCCGCGCCGGACCGAGCGATTTCGAAGTCTTCGGCTTCACCACCGACGCCAACCCCTCCTCTCTGACGGGGCTCACCGTCAGCAACGGCCACGCCGCCTACGGCGCGGGAATCAGGAACTCAGAAGGCAGCCTCACCCTGACCGGAGTCGTGGTGAGGGGAAACGAAGCGGCCGTGGAAGGTGGGACGCAAGGAGCCGAAGGCGGCGGCATCTACAGCGATGGTCCTTTGACCCTGCGAGAAACGGTGGTGAGCGGGAATGCCGCACGGGCCAGCGATGGATCGGCGCTGACGAAAGCTCTGGGGGGAGGCGTCGTGGCTTCGACGATGCTGACGATGGAAGCCAGCACGATCAGCGGCAACGTCGCCGAAGCTGGCGGCGACGGCACGGTGACCACGGCCCAGGGCGGGGGGCTCCTGGCGGGGACCGAAGCGGCCATCACCCGCAGCACGATCAGCGGCAACGCGGTCGTCGCGGAGGGAGCGGCCCCCCAGATCCGCGCCCAGGGCGGCGGGATCCAGACCTACGAAGCGACGATCGCCGCCTCCACGCTCGCCGGCAACTCGGCCACCTCCGCCGGCCTGGCCCTGGGTGCCAACCTCCACTCCGTCCTCAGTACCTCGGTGCGGGGCACGCTCGTCGCCGACCCGCTCGGCGGGGCCGGCAGCTGCAGCGGCGGCGGCCCGCCCGGAAGCGAACAGATCTTCTCCGAAGGCTTCAACCTCGACGAGGACGGCAGCTGCGAGTTCGGGGAGTCCAGCGACCTCGTCGGCGTCGCCGCCGGGCTCGATCCGGTGCTGAGGGACAACGGCGGCCCGACCCCGACCCACGCCCTCCTCGCCGGCAGCATCGCGATCGACCGCGGCAACTCCTTCGGCGACACGACCGACCAGCGCGGCCTCCCCCGCCCCAGCGACTTCCCGGACGTCAGCAACAAAGAAGGTGGTGACGGGTCCGACATCGGCGCCTTCGAGCTGCAGGTGCCGGCGCCGAAACAGGGCCCACCCGTATTCGTCTCCGAGGTCCCGGCAGACCGGACCCCGCCCAACACCCGCATCCTCAGCGGCCCGCCGCGGAACACCTTCAAGCCCAGGGCGAAGTTCCGCTTCGCCTCGACCGAGCCGCAGTCGCACTTCCAGTGCAAGCTCGACAAGAGGAAGTGGAAAGCCTGCACCAGCCCCTTCAAACGCTCGGTGAAGCCGGGCAAGCACCTCTTCAAGGTGCGGGCGATCGACCGCTTCGGCAACGTCGATCCGACTCCCGCTCGCTTCGGCTGGCGCGTCAAGCCGATCGTCGGCTGAGCCTGCCCCGGGCCGCGAGCCGCACCGGCTAACGTAGGCGTCGGTGTCCAGCGCCGAACGCACCCACGTCACCCGCTCGCGGGCCAAACCCGGCGGCACCGCCGCCGAGGCCGCGGGCACCGTCCCCTTCCGGCGCGCCCGCAAGCCGCCCTGGCTGAAGGTGCCGGCGCCGGGCGGGCCGAACTACCGGCGGCTGAAGGAGAAGATCGGCTCCGACAACCTCCACACCGTCTGCGAGGAGGCCAACTGCCCCAACGTCGGCGAGTGCTGGGAGCGCGGCACGGCGACCTTCATGATCCTCGGCGACGTCTGCACCAGGCGCTGCGGCTTCTGCAACGTGCAGACCGGCAAGCCGACCTGGAACGACCCGCTGGAGCCGCTGCGCGTCGCCAATCAGGTGAAGGCGATGGGGCTGCGCCACGCCGTCGTCACCTCGGTCGACCGCGACGACCTGCCCGACTACGGGGCGAGCGCCTTCGTCGGCGTCATCCGCTCGATCCGGCTGCTGGCGCCAGAGTGCAAGGTCGAGATCCTCACGCCCGACTTCCGCGGCCAGGAGATGCCGCTGGCGAAGGTCGTCCACGAGCGCCCCGACGTCTTCAACCACAACGTCGAGACGGTCCCGCGCCTCTACCCCCTCGCCCGCCGCGGCTCCGAGTTCCTGCGCTCGGCCCGCGTCCTGCGGATGGCGAAGGAGATGGGCGGCGCCGACGTCGTCACCAAGTCCGGCCTGATGGTCGGCCTCGGCGAGACCCACGAGGAGATGGTCGAGACCTTCGGCCTCCTCCGCGAGCACGACGTCCAGGTCCTCACCGTCGGCCAGTACCTGCGCCCGACCGAGAACCACCTCCCCGTCGTCCGCTACTGGCACCCCGCTGAGTTCAAAGCCCTCGAAGAGGCCGCCTACGAACTCGGCTTCGAGTCAGTCGCCGCCGGCCCCCTGGTCCGCTCCAGCTACCACGCGGACCAGAACCTGCCCGAGGGGCATCGGGCCGAGAGCCTGCTGGCTTCCTGAGAACCGTTCCGCACTTTTCCTCGCAATAGCGAGGACGATCTCGGAAGGGGCTAGCGGCGGGGGGCGACTTCGACGTCGCGTCCCGGGCCGCCGTAGAGCTGGTTCGGCCCGGGGCCGCCGTAGAGGCGGTCGTCGCCCGGTCCGCCGTAGAGGAAGTCGGAGTTGAACGGCGGGTTCGGGCCGCCGCGGAGGACGTCGTTGCCGGGGCCGCCGTAGAGACCGTCGCCGCCCTTGCTGCCGAGGAGGAGGTCGTTGCCGCCTTCGCCGCGGGCGCGGCCCAGCTCGGGGCCGAGGGTGACGCGGTCGGCCCCTGGCCCGGCGAGGACGAGGTCGGAGCCGCCGCCTTCGCCGTTGTCGCCGGCGTTGATCTCGTCGCGCCCGGCGCCGCCGCAGATGACGTCGGCGCGGGTGAAGCTGTGGACCGTGTCGTCGCCGCCCATGGCGACGATCACGTCCTTGCGCTTGGTCCCCTTGAGGACGTCCCGCCCGGGGGTGCCGAGGATCGTCGCGATGCGGCCGGCGCAGCGCGGCAGCACCGGCTCTTTTGCGTAGACGACGTGCCGCAGGAAGACGTCGGCGAAGCGGTCGCCGTCGGCGCTGCTGAGGTTGGTGGCGCGGGAGTCGAAGGCGACGAGGCGACCGTCGGCGGAGATCGAGCCGTTCGAGGAGGGGCCGTCGGCGGGGACGCCGGTCGTGCCGGAGGCGCGGGAGACGGTGACGGTGAGGCGCTTGGTCATGTCGCGGACGAAGACGTCGACGCGGCCATCGGCGTCGACCGGGCTGACCTGGTCGCCGCGGGTCTGGAAGGAGACGAAGCGGCCGTCGGCGGAGATCGCGGGCCGGCGCTTGGCGTCTCCGGCCTTGCCCTCGTCCCCGACCGAGACCAGTGCGGTGGTTTCGGAGGTGAGGTCGCGGACGAAGACGTTGATGTCGAACGCCCGCTGTCCGGTCAGCTTGGCGCTGGAGGCGAAGGCGACGTGGAGCCCGTCGGCGGAGATCGACGGTTCGTCGGACTCGACCTCGCTGGGGGCGCCGCCGGCGCCGCTTTTCCTCGAGGCGAGGAGGGTCGTCGCGGTCGTCCGGTCGCGGACGAAGACGTCCTGGGGGAAGCTCTGTTCGTCGACGTCGTCGCCGACGAGCGGGGCGCGCGAGGCGAAGGCGACGCGGCTGCCGTCGCCCGAGATCGAGGGCTCGAACGAGTAGTCCGTGGCGGCGGCACCGGTCGCGCCGCCGGCACGCGAGACCAGCTCGGTGACGTTGGTGTCGAGGTCGCGGACGAAGATGTCGGTCTGGATCGTCTTCGCGTCGTCGGCGACCAGGTTGTTGGCGCTGGAGACGAAGGCGACGTGACGGCCGTCGGCGGAGATGGCGGGGTCGTTGGACTCGCTGTCCCCCGCCGCGCCGGCAGCCCCGCCGGCACGCGAGACCAGCGTCGTCGTCCCGGCGAGGAGGTCGCGGACGAAAACATCGCTGGAGGCCGTGTCCTCGCCGCTGAGGTTCTCCGCCCCGGAGGCGAAGGCGACGTAGCGCCCGTCGGCGGAGATCGAGGGGTCATACGAGTTGCTGTCGGCGGCGGCACCGCCCGCCCCGTCCGCCCGCGAGGCCAGCGTCACCGTCCCCGTTTTCACGTCCTTGACGAAGATCTCGGCCCGTCCGCTTTTCGCGGCGGCGCTCAGGTGCTTGGCGCGCGAGGAGAAGACGACGTAGCGCCCGTCGGCCGAGATCGCGGCTTCCACCGAGTTCCCGTCCCCGCCTTTACCGGCTTTGGAGAGGGAGACCAAGACCGTCGTCGGCTCGCCCTCCGCACCAGCGACGGCGCCGCTGACCACGGCCGCGAGCACAACTGCCGCCAGCACAAGCAATGCCGCCCTTCGTGGCCTCCCGATCACGCGCTCATCCTAGGTCAGCGAGAGGCGTCTTAGCCGCCTACAATCCCGGTCGAGGGGCCATAGCTCAGCTGGCAGAGCGCGGCGTTTGCAACGCCGAGGTCGCCGGTTCGATCCCGGCTGGCTCCACTTTCGGCCGCCGCTCGCTACTCGGCCAGGCGCAACATCACGGACTTGACGAAGCTTGCCGGCGCTCCGCCCGTGGGCGTGTAGGTGACGGTGAATTTCACTTTCGCTTTGCCGTTGGTGGCGAGTGCTTTCGCGGCTTTGCCCTTCGCCTTGACCAGTAGCTTCACTTTGCCGGCGGCTTTGGCGGTCTTCGACTGCCGTTTCGTCTTTTTGCCGGTCAGCGTCAGCTGGCCGGGGCCGCCGACTTTCACGGTCAGCATCGCCGTCCCTTTTTTGCGGTTCCGTACCACTTTTTTGGCGGGCGCGAAGGGGATGAAGTTGGCGGTGACCGCCTTGTCGCCGTCGAGGGTCAGCGCGCAAGCCGTTCCCGCGCAGGCGCCGCTGTAGCCGGCGAAGGCGAAACCGCGATTGGCCGTCGCGCTGAGGCTCACCGGCGTGCCGTTGGGGAGCGTCGCGGAGCAGACCGCGCCGCAGTTGATGCCGCCGGCGCTGCTGGTCACCGTCCCGCCGCCGGTCGGGTTGCTCACCGAGAGGATGTGGGGACCGACCCAGCGGATCCAGTTGATCGTCAGCCGCGCGTAGTCGCCGCTCCATTCGCCGGCGGCTTCGTTGCCGACGAAGGCGGTGACCGAGGCGACCCGGCCCTTGTAGGCGATGGCGTTGCGGCCGTCGGACCATTTCGCGACCAGGGTGGCCCCGGGCGCCAGTTCCGCGTCGGTGTTCCAGCCGGTCGTCAGCGTCGATATGCCCTGCATCAGCGGGCTCGAGGCGTTGAACTCTCCCAGCGACACCAGGTCGTTCGGATTGTCCCCGGGGATGAAGGGCGGGTAGCCCTGGTCGTTGAAGCGCCCTTCGGGAAGCAGGCTGTCTTCACTGTCATAGGCGTATTGGAAGACGAAGCCGCCCGCGTCGACGTAGTCGGCGAGGACGTTGCCGTAGGCGACCGGGTCGAAATACCCCTCCTCGTTGATGCTCATGACCAGGTCGTAGGGAGTCAGTTCGGCAAGGGTCGGGGTCCCCACGCAGGCGTCGAAGATGTCAACCGCGGCGACATCCGGAAGAGCTTTCAGCTGGCCCTGGATTTCCGTCGGCGGTTCGCAGTTCGCCTGGACGATGATGATCCGGTAGGCACCGGGGGCGGCGCCGGCGCTGGTCGCGCCGAAGGCGAGGGCCAGGATGGCGATAAGCAGGGCGGCAGGGATCGAACGCAGGGGTCGCATCGGGCTCCTCATCTAGTCGTCGAAATCGAAATCCTTAGGAGGCTTCTGCTCGAACCAGAGCTCGTCGTCCTCCGGGGCGTCCTCGAGGAAGTCGGGCGTGTCTTCGAGCACGTCCTCGTGGCCGGTGTCGGGGTCGTAGTCGGGCTGTCCCTCTGAATCGGAGGCCTGCTCGGGGGCGGGGGCGGCGGGGGCGGGCCGGTCGTGCTCTTCTGAGACCGGCTCGAGCGGAGCCTCCTCGTCCTCGTCGCTCAGCGGTCCCTCGAGCGCCTGGTCGAGCTCGTCGGAGAGGCGCTGCTCGCTCCAGAAGTCGTCGTCCTCTTCCTCCTCGTCGGCCACGTCCTCGGCGGGCGCGTCGGTGCGGGCGGCGTAGATCTCGGTCGCCGGTTCGACCGGCGCCAGCCGCGGCTCGGCGGCCTCGGCCTCGGCGATCTCCTCGTCGGAGGGACTGGGAGCCTCGGTCGCGGGAGCGTCCTCGGTCCCCATCTCGGCCTCGACGTCGAACATTTCGGTCGGCTGTTCGGCGATCGCGTGGCGCTCTTCCGTCGAGTGACCGAGCTCGGGCGGCTCGATCACGGCCTCGTGCTCCATCGCCGGCTCCTCCTCGGCGATCTCGGGCGGCTCCTCCTCGGCGGGAGGAGCGGCCTGGACCGGGTCCTCTGCCGGCGCGGCGGGCGGGGGCGGCTCCTGCAGATCGGCGACGTTGATGCGGCGCCCGCCCTCCGACACCTCCCCCTCGCCTGACTCCTCCGCTCCCGGCGTCGCCATGAACTCGGTCGGCGCCTCGGCCAGCGGGTCGGGCTCCTCGGGACGCGCAGGCGGCCCAAACGCCTCGTCCTCCAGGCGTTTGACCTCAGCCTCATCGGCGCCGTGCTGGCGCTTCAGTTCCAGGTGCTCTTTGATTGCGTCGTCGAGGATGCTCATGCTCACCGCTTCCTGCGCAGGCTGGCAAAGACTATGCGGTTATCCTGTCGCTTGCGGGGCAATGGGACCAACTTCCCAAGCCCGTATAGCCCGGGGCTATAGCTCAGCTGGCAGAGCGCCTGGATCGCACCCAGGAGGTCGGCGGTTCGAATCCGCCTAGCTCCATCGCTCGATGTCCCTGCATGTCGCAAGTTCGGGTTTCGGCAACCGTTTAAACCGAGACCCAAATTCCGCTCCCCATCAGGCAGAAACTGCCTGATGGGGCTATATGTGCGGCGATTGCCCGCGATTCCGCTCGCTTTGTTTGGCGGTAGAGCTAAACGTCCGTATGGGCGCCGTGGCGTAGGACTGCCAAGCGAGGTTCTCAGCCAATCGAGGCGATTGCGTCGAGCGCCGGTCCGCTACCGACACCGCAGAGGCGGTGGTGGAGCTGGGTCGCACTTGACTCCGTCAAGCCCGAGATCAGGTCGAGGACCACCCTCGCTCTCGACTTCATGTCATCGGGTCCCTTGAGCAGCCTCTCACGTGCCCCAGGTGGGAAGAGATGCGGGTTGCCGGCGTCGCGGTCGGGCGAGCTGGCGGCGAGGTAGCAGTCGAAGAGCTCAGCGATCATGCGGCGCTGGCCGTGTTGGACCACCGCCATCCCGGGTCGGTGAATGACGTAGACACGGACAAGCATCTTCAGGGCGGCCACTTTGCGCACCGCCGGTGGGTCGATGTCGAGCCGGGCCTTCCCGGCCGCCTCAGCGTCCTCGGAGACGACGAAAGCCTCGAGGAACTCCGTGATCAGCTTGCTGCCGAATTCCCGCAGGTCGGCTCGTGCCGAGGTCGTGTGACTGTAGGGCTCGCCGGGGCCGTCGCTGGACATGGTTTCCTGCACCGTCGCCACCAGTTCGTCAATCGAGTAGGAGGGGAAGGCCTTGGCGTCTTCGTCCTTCAGCTCCTCCAGCCGAGCTTTGAAACGCTTGAGCTCGGCGTCGTCGGGGTTGCGTAGGCGATCGAGGGGGACGAGGCCGGCGCGGAAGAAATCGTCGACGTCGTGGACCGCGTAGGTGAGGTCGTCAGCCCAGTCCATGATCTCGGCGCCGAGGCACTTCTCCGGCAGCTCGTCTTTCGTTTCCGCCGGCCAGCGACTCCTGGCGAAGTCAAAGGCCTCGCGGTCGTCCTCGTAGTAGCCCCACTTCTTCTCCCGCTTGCCGGCCGGGTTCGGGTCTTTCGGCCAGTGCTTCCACGGATACTTGAGGATCGAGTCGAGCGTCTCGCGAGTGAGGTCGAGGCCGGGGTTGACGTTGCGAACCGCGAGCCGGGTGACGATCCGAAAGCTCTGAGCGTTGCCCTCGAAGCCGCCATCGACAATGTCCTTGGACTTGCGGTGGAGGACCTCCTCGGCGATATGACCGAATGGAGGGTGGCCGAGATCGTGGGCCAGGCAAGCCGCCTCGACCGCATCGGGATCAGTGGCCCTGACCACCTCGGCGGCCTTGCCATCGACCTCTCCCCTCGCGACCAGCCTGTGCAGGCGCTCGACGTTGCGTCGTCCTACCTGAGCGACCTTGAGGGTGTGCCCGAGCCGGTTGTGGAAGCTATGCCCTAGCTCCGGTGCGGTGACCTGGGTTACCGCCGACAGTCGCTGCAGAGCGGCGCTGTAGAGGATCCGGTCGCGGTCGCGCTCAGCAGGCCTGCGCCGGCGACGGGCAGCGGCCTCTTCGGGCTCCTCGTCCCCGGTCCAGAGGCGTTGGCTACGGAGCTTCTCCCAATCCTCTGGAAGCCCCTCGATCGTCCTGTTCACTAAAGGAAACGCTAGTGGTGGAGGCGGATGCGGTCACCCTGCTGCTCGAAAACGTTTGTGTCCACGAGCCGACGGAGGGCAATGTTCATGGCGCCCGCGCTCCAGCCGTTGCGGGCACGGTCCTTCAATTCGTACGCGTGCCACCAGTCGTCGCGCTCCTGAGCTCGGGCAACCAGGGCCTCACCGGCTTCCTGGATCTCTTTCGCCAACTGCTCCGACATGACGTCAGGACTCATCGCTGCCTCCATGCGCCCAAGTTAGTGGACCGCCGCCCGCGCGGAAAGGGGCATCTGGCAAAAGTACGGATCTGACGAGGAAAATCGACCTCCGCACACCGACCTGACCGCTGTCCGCAATTAAGGTGATAACCGAAATTATCTCGATCGCCTAGGACGGAAAATTAGCTCTGCTTATGGAGCTGCGATCCGACACCGATTATGGTGCTTCACCGAAATGACCGACGCGAAGCGCCCCCCTGCGGATCCTTGGAATCGGAAGACTCGCATCGAACTCGGACGGGCCCTGCTCTCCGCGCATCCCCAGCCACTCAGCGCTGCCCAACTCGCCGCCGCTACGCGGAAGGACCCGTCGAACGTGCGAAAGATCGCCGGCGAGCTTGTCACCGCTGGAGTCATCGACTCCGTCGAGCCCTCCGCCGAGCGGAAGACCGGCAGGGGCGGCCGCAAGCCAGATCGTCTGTTCGCTTTCGCGGCCGCAGAGCGGGAGAAGTTCGCCGCGCAGTTCACCGCAGCGGATGAGCCGGCAATAGCCAACGGAAGTCAGCTCGTCTTCGTCGACATCAGCTCGCTCCCCAAGGAGCTGGTGGAATGCCTTGCGCGTCCTTCCTTGTCCCGCGCGAAGTGGGCGGCTGTATGCGATGGCAAGAGGCAGGAGCTGGTGGTTGCCTTCGAGGGCGAGACCGCCGGTCAGGCTGCACTTGACCTGATGGGCGCCCTCGGCGCCGCCAGGGCCGAGGCAAGCCGGGCCGTGGTCTCGGAGCTCTGCTCAGGAGTCGAGTTGGTGCGGCGGTTCGGCCTGATGCGAGACGCCTAGGGCCACGCCCAGCGGGCGCCGCGGTGCAGTCATTTAAGACATAGCCCAACGGCAAATACGCGGTCTGCGCCCGCCGCGCGGGGCGCCTCATTTCCGATGACCGGTCCTAACGACGACGTCGAGCTCGTTCCCCCATTTCCGCTTCCTGGCGCGGTTGTGAACTTCTGGGCGTGCGTCCGCCAGTCGATCGTTCGGCGACTGCTCGGTCGTAGGGGATCGATAAACCGAGAATGCAGCCAGAAGATGCCGTCCACCGGTAACCGGTGCCGGTGCACCCACTCTCCCGCCTGAGCGGTCGGGTTGCTCGCGGTCATCCTGCGAAATTTTTTGGGAACACTGCCGGTACACTGCGCCTGCGGGGCGAAGCAATTCGGGTCACGGATAGGTAAGGGAACCCTCCGGCATGGAGCATTCGGGCAATTCCAGCAGCTTGAAGGATGCGGCGTGTAGGCTCAGTGCGGCCTTTGCCGCTGATGGAGATTCTCCTCGTGAGGAGGACCAGGAGCGGGTTCGGTCGGCGCTGCTGATGATCCTCTTCATTCGCTTCTCCTCCCTGGGGGCGGCTGAGATCTGTGAAGTGGCTGACGAGACGGTGAAGCGGCTGCTGGAGGAGAGTCGACGGCAGGGCAATGCGCTCGATAATGCCTCGGCCTGGCTGCGCCGGGTGGCGATCAATCTGGCGCTCGACCATCTCAAGCGCGTCCGCGAGGAGCCCCTCGAGGACGAGAACGTCGAGGACGAACTCTCGGCGCGGATCCTGGAACGCCTCGAAAGCGACGATCAGGTCAAGCGCGGCCTCGCCATTGCAATCGAAAAGAGAGATGAGGTGGTGGTCCAGGTCGTCACCGCCTATCTCGACCTTGCCGACGAGGAACCCGGTTTCCCCTCGAGCAGGACCGTTGCGGAGCGCTGCGGCCGCAGCCACACGACTGTTCAAGAGGCGTTGAAGCGGTTCCGCAGCTACATCAAATAGCGGCAATTCTCATCTCAACTTGCCAAAACCCCCTCTTCGTCGTTAGGGGTAAGGAGAGAAAGGAAGGAGCCATGACGAACCCACCGCAACTGAGACGCCCCCTGAATCCCGAACAGGCAATCCCCTTCCTGAGCGATCGCCTGCGCACGAGCCTCGCCCTGATGCACCGCAATGCCGACGACCTGGCACCGTCTTTGATCGCCAGCCTGCCGCGAGGCTCGCGGCTCCTCCTCGATTCCCTGGGAGCGCTGAAGTCGGATCCGAGTGATCCCTCGGAGTTCGTCCTGTCGCCGCTCGGCCGCGAGCTCGCCGCCAGTTGCGCGGTTGCCGGCCTCTCCCCGGAGGTCCAGCAGACGCTCGCGGTACTGGAGCAGGAGCGGGCACGACGCGCTGCTTCCGGGGAGGACCGGACCGGGTTCGAGGCGGAGTGCGTGCAGAGGGGCGAAGAGCCGCGATGAAGGAACCGAAGCCCTCTCTGCTCAGCCTCTGCCGCGACCCTAGGCATCGCGACCTCTTCAGGGCGGTGTTCGAAACGACGCAGCACCGCAGCGACGTGCGCGCGCGCCAAGCCGAGCGGGTCGCGCAGTTGAAAACGCTCTACGAGCGTCATACGGGCGCCCTGCAGGGGGACCCGGAGTAACCATGCGCCTCCCTGACTTCGAGGAGGGGCTGCTGACCGCAGCGCTCGTGCTCGAAGTCGAGAGGGAGGACGTCGAGGGGATGATCCGCGCCGAGCGGCTCCACCAGGCCCTTCTCGGCCCGGCGGCCCACGTCGACGGCAGCCCGCTCTTCACGGGGCGGGCAGAGCTCGCAAAGCGCCTTCTGGTCGAGTGCTCGCTCGGGCGCATCCTGCCCACCGCGGAGGATGATTTTCGCCTCGCATGGCTGCTGACCCAGCGGGCGGTCGAGCTGAGCGAGTGCAACTGGCGCCCCCCGAGCGGCCACCAGGCGCGTCTCGAAGAATTCCGCCAGACGCTCCTGGAAGGCATAGACCCCGGCGAACCCTTGGTGCAATGGCTGCGGGAAGGGATCCATTCGCCACACGGCGTCACCCCACAAGAGGATCCGTGCCCGATCCACGTGTCGAGCGCCATGCACCCGGCACCGGACCTCGACATGTCCGCCTGGGCGAATGCGGTGGACCGGGAGATAGACGGATTCTTCGAGCGCTACGGCAACGGGGAGACCTCCTTCACCCACAGGCCCCAGGTCTTCCCGATCGAAGCCGACACGGTCGAGGAGCTGCTGCGGGAAATCGAGCAGCGGATCTACACCTCCGATGGCCTCGTAGTGCTGGCGCCGCACTGCAGCTGGGGGGCGGCGATGGAGCTGGAGGGGGCCCTGCGAGCGATGATCCCGACCCTTTTCATCTACCCGGAGGGTTCGTCGCTGAGCTCGGGAGCCAGGGGGCATCTGGAAGCGATGGGGGCGGCGATCTACGTGCTCCAGAGCGAGCCGAAGAGCGACGAGGCGATCAGGGAGATCAAAAACCTCGTCTCCCGTTGGCTGGAGAAGTCGATGGCGCTGATCCTCGGGAGCCGCTGGCGCCGCGCCTGCATGCAGCAGCGTTGCTCAGCTCTCCTTGCGAGCCTGCGGGACAGGCGCACCCAGATGACTGCCCTCGAAGAGCAGTACGCCCTGGCCGCGGCCGGCATCGAGCCGGAGCGAGCGAGAACGATCCTCGAGGAGCCGTGGGGACTGCTCTCGGCCGGCTTCCCCGAGGTGGTGAACCTGGCGAACGCCTACGGCGTCCGCACCAACGTCGACCGGATCGTCCCCGAGCCCATTTCCGACCGGCCCCCATACCTGACCCCGCTCGAGGAAGGGGCGCTCCAGGTATTCCGCCGAAGGGAGGGCTTGACGGCAGAGGATGGAATTCGTCTCGCAGCCGCCGGTCAGCGCGAGATCGCGACACCCGGGGCCGGGCGACAAAGGCGGCTCCTCACGGATCCGAAAAAATGGAAAGACGTCTGGGATCGTCTAGAGGAAACGAGCTGATGCTCGCGCTGGCGGAGACCCTGGTCACGGCGTTCTGCCAGGCGCTCGGGTTCGGCGGAACCGAGCGCCGACCGGAAGTCGACGTCTACGCGCTGGCCGAGCGGGTTGGAGCCGAGGCGAAGATCGAGGGTGGCCTGCACGAAGACGGCCGGGTCGAGGACTCGCCGCTGCACACCCGCATCTTCCTCTGGAGCTCGCCAGCGGAGACCAGGCGACGCTTCACGCTCGGCCACGAGCTCGGTCACTTGGTCCTGTCCGACCCTCGGGTCTTCCGGATGGTCCAGCTCGAACTCGGCGACGAGGGACTGCACGTCGAGCGTCTTTGCGATGCCTTCGCCGCCGAGCTGCTGATGCCTCGTCGCTGGGTGGCCAGGCGCTACCACGACTCCGAAGAGAGCCTTGAAGCGCTTCGCGACCTCGCCCACGAGGCAGGCGTGTCCCTCAGCGCCGGCTTCATCCACTTGGCCGGCATCCAGCGCTGGCGCTCTTCGCTGCTCTACCTAAACCGCGACGATTGGTCCTGCAGTGTCGCCGGCGGCCCGCTGAAGCTGAGGGACGTCGAGGTAGCGGACGATTCCCTCGAATTCCTGCGGGGCCTGCTCCCGGGGAAGGCAAGCCGCAAGCGCAAGATCGATCCGGTCTCCGGCGATGTGGAGTTGCGCATGTGGGACGACTTCCACCGCGTCTCCTGCGAGCTGCTGCCAACGAAAAACGGGGTTTGGTTCCTCACTGTCCTCCCCTCTCGCTCTAGGGCGACTGCGGCAGCTTCGCGGCGGCGCGCTTCGTGACCACGCAGGTTGCTGGAAATCGGAGTTGAACCCAGCGGTGGCCCGATCAGGCAGAAATCAGTGTTTCTGCCTGAATACCCCGACATTCGCCGCATATCCCCACATATCCGGCCCGATAAAAGCAATTCGGAAAGCGGCGCAAACCCACTCCTCATGCGGAATTAGCGCGTTGGGCAAATAGCCAGCAGCCTAAATCGCACCCAGGAGGTCGGCGGTTCGAATCCGCCTAGCTCCATCGGAGGAGTGCCTGTGGGTCGGCGGCTTCACTTTTGCAGTCTCAACCGCATTAGAGATTCGCTCCCGTTTCAGCGCTAGTGCCTAAATCGCGCCGATGCGAAGGGATTAGCGGCGATTCGCCTATTCCGCCTCGCCTGACGCCCTCGCCCGTCTCCCTCCTGAGTCGCGGGCTCCTTGCTGCGTTTAAGGGAGGAATAAATGAAATACATCAAGATGCTCGGTCTCGCAATCGTTGCGGTCGTGGCCGTGATGGCGTTCACGGCTGTGCCTGCGGCGACGGCATCGCTTTTATAGGAGCATTTCTGTCATTTGGGTAACTGTTGATTCTTGACAGTACTTACAGCGTTCTTTATCTTCGATGTTCGGGGAGGGAGCTATCGGAGTTATAGGGAAAAATCGGCGGCCCACCCCGCTTACCCCTCGAAAACTCGCCTGCGGCTAGTTTTCGCGCGTCCCGGCTGGAAGGGCTAAGTGCGGATCTCTGGTGCCTTTTTTTCGGCCCTCCTCCCTAAACCCTGAGTGGTTGCGCGTCCTGCTTTCGTCTTACCGACGGGCCGATCCCCACGCCGGCGACGTTGCTGAGGCCGAGTCCGAGGCTGATGCATGCAACATGCTCCACTGACTGGTCCCAGTCAGTGGCTTCCCCTTGTTACTCCCGGCATTGAGCCTCATGGAGTACCAAGTGAAAATAGAAATCAAAATCAGCCTCGGACTCGACCTCGGCAACGTCGCCGCCTACGAGTCCATCATCAACCTGGTTACAGCGATCATCCTCCTGATCGCGGCCCTGTAAGACAAAAGCAGGGCGCGCAACCGCCGGTGACTCCCTTGTCGGAGGGCCGAATACCTCGGGCACCTTGCTCTAGCCCGCTGTTGCCCCTCCCAACCGGGACGCCCCAAAGCCGATCTTTCCCCGACGGGAACCGCGGGATCCGCTTCTCCCTCCAAGGTCAAGAATCGAACTGCGCCGCCTCCTCGGACCCCTCCGTCGCGTTCCCAGCCGAATAGGAGTGGGCCCCGGCCCCGGCCAGACGGCCGCCGTCGACGATCAGGTATTCCTCGCGCTGGGGAGTGCCGGCGAAGTAATTCTCGAGGATCTCCCTGGTCCCAGCGGCATAGCGAGCCTGGGCTGAGAGCGTGGAGCCGGAGACGTGAGGAGTCATCCCGTGGTGGGGCATCGTCCGCCAAGGGTGATCGGCGGGGGCGGGCTGGGGGAACCAGACGTCTCCCGCGTAACCCGCCAGCTGCCCTGACTCGCAGGCGGCGGCGACTGCCTCGCGATCGCAGATCTTGCCCCGCGCGGTGTTGATCAGGTAGGCGCCGCGCTTCATCTTGGCGATCATCTGCGCGTCGAAGAGGTGCTCGGTCTCCGGATGCAGGGGGCAGTTGATCGTCACCACGTCACAGACCTCGACCAGGCTCTCCACCGACTCGTGGTGGGTGGCACCGAGCTGCGCCTCCGTCTCGGCGGGCAAGTGGTGGCGGTCCATGTAGTGGAGGCCGACGTCGAAGGGTGCGAGGCGCTTGAGGACAGCGGTCCCGATCCGTCCCGCCGCCACCGTGCCGACCTGCATTCCCTCCAGGTCGTAGGCGCGGGTGACGGCGTCGGCGATGTTCCAACCGCCGTCGAGGACGATCTGGTGGGAGGGGATGTAGTTGCGGACCAGACCCAGGATCATCATCACCACGTGCTCGGCGACGGAGATCGAGTTGCAGTAGGTGACCTCGGCGACGGTTATCCCCGAGTCCATCGCCGCCTGCAGATCGACGTGGTCAGAACCGATCCCCGCGGTGATCGCCAGTTTCAGGTTGGGAGCCTTGGCGATCCGCTCGGCGGTCAGATACGCCGGCCAGAAAGGCTGGGAGATGACGACCTCGGCGTCGACCAGATGCTGGTCGAACTCCGAGTTCGCTCCGTCCTTGTCCGAGGTGACGACCAGCTCGTGGCCTTCGCTCTCCAGGTAGGTCCTCAGGCCGAGCTCGCCGGAGACGCAACCCAGGAGCTCCCCAGGAGAGAAGTCGATGCCTGCAGGGCTCGGAGTGCTCTGGCCGTCAGGGTAAGAGGCGATCGCCGGGATCTCCTCGCGAGCGTAGGTCGGCGGATACCCGCTTACCGGGTCGTCGTAGAGAACGCATAGGACCTTTGCCATTTCTGCCTCCAATCGGGATCGCCAAGGACCGGCTCGACTAAAGGTAAGCCGCAGAACAGGCAGCGTCCAATACCTCCCCCTGCGACTTTGGATTTTCCACGCCAAGGTGGCGCTTAGACGTTCATTCGAGAGCGGCTTGGGTCGTCTATGTGTTGTGGAACGCTGAGGGCATGTCGCAAACCATGTCCGCCGGCCGGACCCCGAGCCGTCCCAAGGCGGGCACAGGCCCGCAGGAGAGAGCCCCCACGACGCTCAGGTTCGCGGTGGCGTTGGGATTGACCGCTGCCTACGTGACGTTTGCCGTCTGGGCGTCGTCTCCATGGCGGGCAGAGCTGCGCGATGCGATCGGCCCGGTGATGGCGTGGGTGATCCCGGCCTTCCTCGCCTACGTCCCGAGTGTGCTGATCGGCTTCATGGTCTTCACGCTGATTACGCTGCGCTACCGCGCCCCGTCGCCGGATCCACCCAGCGGTCCCTGGCCGGAGGGCGCATGGCCCCCGATTACCGTCGTGATCGCCGCCCGTGGCGAGGAGTCGGCTATCGGGCCGACCCTGGAGCGGATCGCGGACCTCTCCTACGGCGGGCCGCTGACGGCGATCCTCGCCGACAACAACTCGACCGACCGCACCGTTGAGGTCGCCGAGGAGACGGCGCGGCGTCGCGGCTTGAAGCTGCAGGTCGTCTTCGAGCCGCAGGCGGGAAAGTGGCGGGCGCTGAACAGGGCGCTGGAGAGCGTCGAGACCTCAATCGTGGTCACCGTCGACGCCGACACCCTCCTGCACCCGGACGCTCTGAGGTATCTGATCAGCAGGCTGACGGGCGAACCTGAAGGGCCGCATGTATGCGCCTGCGCGGGCGCCCTGGTCGTTGAGAGCCCGACGCGCAACCTGCTGACCAGGATGCAGAGCTGGGACTACCGGCTCGGGATCAACGGGGTCAAGCGGATGCAGGCGGCCTACGGCAGCACTCTGGTCGCCCAGGGCGCCTTCTCCGCGTACCGGACGGACGACGTTCGCGCGGTGGGGGGCTGGCCGGACGCGGTCGGCGAGGACATCGTCCTCACCTGGTCGATGATGGCCTCGCGCGGGCTGGTCGAGTATGAGCCGTGCGCCCTCGGTGCCACCGCCGCGCCAGAGCGAGTCCCCCAGCTCATGCGCCAACGATCACGCTGGGCGCAGGGGATGCTGGAGGGCCTTCAGCGCAACCCGCCCGCCGAGCAGCCGAGAGTCTTGGCCAGGTTCGTCTCCGGGCTCGACTACCTCGTGCCGCTCCTCGACCTCGGCTATGTCTTCTTCTGGGTACCGGGCCTCGTCCTCTTCATCGCGGGCTACCCACTGTTGTTCTCATGGTGGTCGATGCTGGTGCTGCCGATCACCCTCGTCATCTATGGACTGCTGCGCAGATGGCAGGAGCGACATGTCTTTCGTCGCCTCGGATTCCACCCCCAGCACGACGTCTTAGGTTTCTTCGGCTACCTGTTCGGCTATCGGGCGCTGGTCTCGCCGGCTGCCCTGCGCGGCTACACGGAATACCTGGCCGGGGCGCCGCGACGTTGGAAATAGGGGGCGGCTGAGCTAGAACTACTGCGCGGCGATCAACGCGATCGTTCCGAGCGCGAGCAACGTGCCGAAAACCGCTGCCAGGAGGCTGCCGCGGGAGACCGGGTGGCGACCTACTCCCCCGCGCATGGCGCCGAAGACGAAGAGCCCTGCTGCGTATACCGCGAAGCCCAAACCGAGCAAGACATATGGCCAGGTGTGATCCACGGCGGCGATCTCAGGCAGGAAGCGCCCTACCGCAAGCGCTACCGCGAGGGAAGCCAGAGCCGTTCGCCACCACGCCAGCATCGTCCGCTCGCCGGCGAGGGCGGTGCGCTCGGCGGCGCTCTGGTCAGCGTCCATCGGGCCATCCTCCCCCACTCGCCGAGCTTGCCTCGACAGCGCGATGGACGTTGCCGTGGATGTGATCGTTCCCGACCCTGTCGATGAGCCCATCGGCCTGCAGGACGGCCCGCACATTCGGCTTCACTCTGGCAAGGCGCAGCGAGATCCCCTCAGCGTCGGTCAGCTCCTCGATCTCGGTCAGCTTCGCGGCTCCCTGGGCGTCGATGAAGTTGACGCCCTCGAGATCGAGGACGAGCGTGCGCAGGGGTGGATCGGCTCCATCCTGAAGCTCGCGGATGCGCTCCTCGAGCGCCTCCGCGGTGGCGAAGAAGAGCCCTCCGTCGAGCCGAAGCACAACCAGGCGCGGCAGCGTCTCGTCGTCGGGGTTCTCGACGAGGTCGCGAAAGACCTGGGTTCCCGGCTCGCGTCCCAAGACCGGAATCGCCGGGCGCGTCGCGACGTAGATCAGCCAACCGAGGGAGAGCACGACCCCGATCACCACGCCGGCGAGGACGCCGGCGGACAGCACCGCGAGTATCGCCGCCCCGGCGATCCAGAAGTCGAATCTGGTGACCCGATAGAGACGACGCAGTTCGGTCAGGTCGATCATCCCGAACACCACGGCATCGATGATGATCGCGGCGAGGACCGCCTGGGGCAGCTCGGAGAAAAGGGGTGCGAGGAAGACGAGCGTGGCCAGGACCAGGGCGCCGGTGGTCAGCGAGGCGACCGGCGTCCTCGCCCCGGAGGACTCGTTCAGCGAACTGGCCGAGAGACTGGTCGACACCGGCATGCCCTGGAAGAACCCCGCTCCGAGGTTCGCCATCCCCTGCGCCACCGACTCCTGGTTCACGTCGATGCGGTAGCGGTGTCGAGCGGCGAAGCTGCGGGCGTCCCCTGCCGTCTGCGAGAACCCGATCAAGAGGAGGGCCACCGACGCGATCACGATCGTCGACAGGTGGTCCATCATCAAGTCGAGGCTGGGGATCTGCGGAGCCGGTAGCCCCCCGGGAACGGTGCCCACCAGCGCCACCTCGTGCGAGCCGAGATCGAACAGATGGGCGGCGACGAGCCCACCGACCACGAGCGCCAGGGCGCCCGGCAGCTTGGGGCGGAAGTACCGGAGCGCGAGGATCGCGGAGAGAGCGGCGAGACCGACAAGCAGCGTGGTCCAGTGGACGTCCCCGAGGCCGCCTATCCACGAACCCAGCTCCTGCCAGGCGGTGTCGCCGTCCGCGGACGTTCCCGTCAGCTTCGGCAGCTCGCCTATCGCCACATCCACGGCGGCACCGGCCAGGAATCCGGTCACCACCGCCCGGGAGAGAAACTGGGCGATCCACCCCATCCGCAGCAGCGCGAGTAGGAGGAAGAGGACGCCGGTGACCAGGGTGATCCCGGCCACGAGCTCGGCCGCCGCGTCACCGGCGACGCTCGTGACCAGTACCGCTCCCCCGGCAACGGCCGCCAGCGAAGAGCTCGGGCCGGTCGAGATCTGCCGCGACGTGCAGAAGAGCGCATAGATGATCGCGCCCGCCGCCGCCGCGTAGAGCCCGTTCTGCACGGGCACCCCGGCGATCGCCGCGTAACCGAGGTCCTTCGGCACGATCATCGCCGTCACGGCGATGCCGGCCGCGAGGTCACCGGCGAGAAGCCCTCGGTCGTAGCGTGGAAGCCAGTCCAGGATCGGAACCAGCCGTCGAAGCGATCGAGCAGACTGGGCGGGCCTTCTCGGACTCACGGTGGTCGATCCTCTCACGGCATAGGTTCCGGCTCGCTTTCGGCAGCGACTGGAAGTACGGTCGCCGGCCGCATGGAAAGAGTCCCCGCGGTAACAGCCGGAAGCGCTAGGTCCTGTGCGTGAAACAGCGAAGCAACCATGCAACGCAAGCCCGGTGACCGCCATCTGACTTGAGCTGATCCGAATCACCGACGGACGCCGAGGTCGTGCCGCTCGAGTTGCCCGAGTCCTGAGCCGACCGAAGTCGCTTCAGTGCTTGAAGCGAAGCCAAAGCTTTAGGAAAGGCAGTCATGCGGCTCTCCTTGTTCGGGTGTGATCGGGGAGCCGGGGCGTGATCCCCCTCAAGCCCCGGCCCCCTACTCCTTGCAGCGCCTCCCCGCAATGCGGCGATCAGCCATCCCTGGCCGCGCATTGCAACCACCCGAGCGCCGCACGCACGAGCATCCAGCTCCGTATAGAGCGACGCAAACATTCAGGAAAAAGGGTTCTATCCAGCGCTGGCCGTTTCGACCGCTGGGCGGACCTTGCCGGATGGGGCAAGGATCGCGTCGATCGCCGCCGCTCCTCCGATCGCCGGGGCGAGCGCGAGGTAGGAGAGCACCGGCGCCGCGATAGGCAGCTGCTCCCCACTACCGCCGGCGACGAAATGGTGGATCACTCCCCACATCGCCCCGATCGAAGCTTCCGCCGCGAACAAGTTCGGCTGCTGCGCCTGCGGCGCTCCCCGCCTAAGCATCGCCGCCAGCTTGGCAATCATCTCGTTGCGCCAGTGGATCGTCTCCGGACCCGGCGAGAAGACCTCGCGGAAGGCGAGGTTGGCCAAAGTGGGATCGCCCGCGAGGTGCCGGCAGAGCCTGACGATCATGCGGTGGACGCCGCTCGCCCAGTCTTCGGCTGAGAGGTAGAAGGGTTCCGCTGTCGCCAGGGTGCGGTCGCTGAGCGTCTCGAGCGTCGCCAGGAAGCAATCCGCCGCCCCGTCGAAGTGGGCGTAGAAGCTGCTCCCCGAGACACCGGCGACAGCGCGTACTCGCGACACCGTCAGCGCCGCGTAGCCCTCCTTGCTCGCCAGCCTCGCCGTCGCCGCCAGAATCATCGCGCGCTCGTCGCCAGGGGGCGGCTTGACAACGGCCGCGGGCAGCGGCGGCGCCCCATCGAGCCCAAGGCTGCACAGGCGGGCGACGTCGTCGTCACAGAAGGAGAGCGCCCACTCCATCAGCTCCTCCCCGTCGAGCGTCAGCTGCCGGGGGTTCCCGGAGAGCAGTCGTGCCCGTGCCACCCGGCCACAACCGGCGACGATGCCTTTCACCACCAGTCGCGGCAGCCGGGTGGACTCGTCGGCCAAGCTCTTCGCCACCAGCGCCTCGAAGAGCCGGTTCGTACGCACCATCCGCTTGGCCGCCACGGCGCCGGCGGCGAAGACCTCGACCAGGGCCAGCCGCGCCGCCTCGGGGTTGCCGGCGATCTGGCCGGCGAAGGTGAGATATCCGAGCCGGAGCCGCTCGCGCCACTCCCCCTCGCCTTCGACAGCGGCGAGGATCCCGCGCAGGGAGTGGCTGACGATGATGTCGTAGGTGGCGAGAAAACACTCCTCCTTACCGGAGAAGTGCTTGTAGAAGTCCCGCTTCGAGATGTGGGCGCGCTTGGTCAACACCGCCACGGGGACGGCGTTGTAGCCGTGCTCGGTGACGAGCTCGACCATCGCCTCGTGCAGCCTTGCGCGCTGGTGCATGGCGACGTCCTCCGTCGGACGTCCCGGCCCCGGCTTCAACTTCGTGTAGCGAGAGCTCCGCGATCGCGTGCCTTGCGATGAGTTGGATTTACCGGTCGCCCCGGTACCCGCGCGTCCGCGCGAGCCATTCGTGCCCAATGGCCTCGACCTCCAAGCCTTTATCGGAACGGCTTTAGTCGCCTGTTCCTCGATGACAATCTGCCCGTACCAACAATGGACAGAGTGTCTAGTTGCTGCGTCGGAGAGGCAAAGCTGGAGTCGCAGAATCTGCCGAAGTGGACAGTGGCGAAGCTGCTCGCCTCCGCTCACACTGGCCAGGATTGACCGGCTTGGGCCGCTCCCTCAAACCTCCGCCGCCGCTTGGCATTCGGGCTCGATGTCTGGGGAGCGGGTGGCTAGGAAGTTTGCTCCTGCTGCTTCGAAGGTTTCGGCTAGGAGGCGTTCGGTTTCTCGGATCTGTTGGGGGGGCAGGTTTGAGTTGGCGCCGAAGCCGACCACCATTACGCAGGTGCCGTCGAGGTCTCCTAGAAGGGTGGTGAACTCGGTCAGCGTTTCCGGGGAGATGGGTTCCTGGCCGAAGCGGACCATCTGGTTGGTCTCTGGGGAGCGCTCGACCACGAAGCCGTCGCCGATCAGGACGATGGTCGGGGGTGGCCAGCCGCGGACAGCGGCTTCGCGTCGCGTCTTGGCGACCGTCGCAAAGAACGGGGAGCCGCCGATCGGCTCTGCCTCGTTGAGCGGCCCGAGAAACCTGCCTTCGAGGAACTCTTCGCCTTCCTCGTACATGTCATCCCTGATCGCACCCGGGTCGAATGCTTCGTCGGAGCGCGGCTTGAAGTGTTTCGGCACCAGGTTCAGGTGGGAGTCGGGCCGGCCATCCTGGATACCGACCATCAGGTCGCCGCAGGAGCGGGCTACGTGGCGCATCACTTTCTTCCCGACCGCCGGTGCCAGTTCGGCGCTGACGTCGTAGTCGGTCACGCTGGTCGAGGCGATCAGGGCGACGTGGTCCGGTTCGCCGACGCAGACCAGCGTTTTGTCGCCGCAGCCGAGGCTGACGAAGGCAAGCCCGGCTGCGGCAATCGTGCCCGCTGCGATTGCCGCTCGCCGCCCGCGGCGCCGACCCGTTCCAAGGTTCCAAGCTTTCAAGACTGTCTCCTCCTCACTGGCGCTCGGCCGACTTTGCCCCGTCGTTTCTGTACCCGGGGCGGGTGCGGTCGGGCTGGTGTTCAAAACCTTTGTCCTCGTCGGAGGCCGGCGAGACGATTCCCGCCGCCACCGGCTCCGGCTCGCCGTCGAGGTCGGCTCCGGCGCTGCGACCTACCCGGTCGAGGAGATAGAGCAGCACCCCGGCCGAGACGCCGATCCCGATCGGGACGACGCCGAAAGCGAGGCTGGCGAGGGCACCGCCACCGGCTACGCCGGCCGCTATCCGCTGCAGCGTGCTCATCCCCTCGTTCCCCCCGCTGGACCGCGCGTCCTCGAGCAGCAGGCGCAGCTGGATGTCCCTCTCGTCGGGAAGCTCCTCCAGCCTCGTCTTCTCGTGGGCGACGAGGGAGATCACGGTTGCCCATTCGGCCGCGGCATCCTCCTGGTCGACCCCGGTGGCGGCGATCGCCTCGAGCGTTGCCGCCTCGACGTCGGCCTCGATGCCGAGCCGGCCGCGCTTCATCGCGGCGACCTCAGCCCGGTCGGCCGAATCGTGAAACCGCTCAGCCTCCTCCCAGAGCTGCGAGAGCGCGGCCTCAGTCTGGGCCGCGCGCCGCTGCGCCCGCTTGTAGGCCTCTTCGGCTTCCGCGAGTTCCTGCAGCGCATGCTGCAGCGGCGTCCCCGCCGACTTTTTCAGCTCCCGTTCTTCGACTTCCTCGCGGCGGTCCTCCCTGGTGGCGGTGACGTAGCCGGTGAAGCCCGCGACGAAGCAGGCTGCCAGGGTCGCGGCGGTCATCGCCTGGACCCCCTCGCTGTCGGATTCGCGCAGCGCATCGAGCCCGGGGACAAATTTGAATAGGACGGCCAAGTAGGCGGCGACCAGCAGCAGCCCCACGATCCTGGCGGGGAGGCGGATCGCGGCCGCCGCCATCGCCGCGACGAAGGAGGCGACGAGGATCGCCAGGCTCAGCGCCAGCGCGATCGGGATCGCCAGCTCCAGCGGCGCTTCGAAGACGTCGGCGACTTTCGTCGACAGCACCAGCGTCGTCGCGACCACCTCGGCGATGAAGATTCCCGTCGTCTTTCCCGTCGAGATGGAGATGCGGCCGAAGAGCCCTCCTTTCCCCTCCCAGGCGCGGCGTTGCTCGGAGCTGCGGCGGATCCGGGTGGTTCCCTCGACCTGCTCGTCGTCCTCCTGCAGCTCCTCGACCCGCCGTCTGCGGCCTTCGAGCTCCTTCTTGGTCGTCTTGACTTCCTCTTTGGCGTCCTCGAGCTCTTTTTCGGTGCGGGGTACCGACTTCTCCTCGATGCGGCCGGCTTTGCGCTCGTCCGCCGCGCCGTCGGCGCGGATCCCCTCCATCGCGACATCGGTGGCGGCAGAGATCTTCAGCTGGTCGCCCGCCTCCCGCTGGCCGGGCATGACGACGGCGCCGGCGCGGACACGGTGGACCGAGCGGTAGAGGCGGCGGACCAGAGTCCGAAAGTAGCCGGAATCGATCGGCTGCGCGGCCATCCCCAGCCGCGCGGCTTTGATCCGGATCTGCTCGGGTTCGGCAACCTCCTGGCCGGCGTCGGCCACCGCGTCCGGAGGGTCTTCGGGATGGCGCTTCGTCTTCTCCTCGGCAGGACCGTTCCCGTTGGCGCCGGCCGGTCCGGGCGCCGGCGACTCGTCCGCCGGCGCATCTTCGTCGCCGGCCGAGCCGAACTTCTGCAGACGTTTCAGCGCCTCCTGATAGACGTCCTCATCCCAGTGAGGGAAGCCGTTGCCTTCGGAACCATCCATCTGCGTTTCACCCTCCCTTGCTGGCCGCGGATGCCAATACCGTGGCCAACATAGGACACCTACATCGCTTTATGCAGCGCAAAAAGGGAGTCTTTCGGGGGCATCCCGAACCACACTGTTTATGGCGCCGGGGCGGTTCGGAGGGGTACTGGGAAAAGCCGGGAGGTTCGTGTACCGCTCGGTACTTCTTTGTTAGTGTCCGCGCGCTGATCATGGGAGACGCGTGGGAAAAACTCGGGGACGATCCGCTCATCGACGACATTCGCGCGATCGTCAACAGGGGCATCCACTGGTTCTCCGTCGAGGAACTGAGCGAGCTGCCGAAGCAGTTCGGCAACGGCGACGGACCGGCCGGCGAGGCGGCCGTGAGGAAGCGCCTGCTCGAGCTGCTGATGGCCGACGACCCGGGCAAGGAGATCGCCAGTGAGGAGCTGGGGCAGTCGACGCGGATCAACCTCGCCCTCTTCGGGGCAACCGCCGAGACGAAGCACACCACCGCCAACGGGCGCCGCGAAGTGGCAGGCAAGATCTACCGCCCGACGAACCCGGTCAGCGCCGACGGCGTCCGGCGCAAGCCGAGCGCGAAGCAGCCTCTAGGTGGCCTCGAGTGGCGGGTGATCGCCGATCTGCGCCGCCGCATCCTCGCCTCCTCGGAGCCGAGCGAGCCCGGTCCGGCGCCCGAACCTACGCCGGAGTCACAGCCGCCCCCCGGCCGGCGACTCGGCGACCTCGTCCGTGCCGAACTGGCCGAGCTCTACCAGCCGATCCGCGAGCGTGACTTCGAAGACAGCTTCTTCCACCGCGAGAGCACGGGCACCTACATCGAGCAGCTCGCCGACCTGGACGCGATCACGCTCTTCACCGCCGCGGCCCCCTCGCCGGACGTCCACGCTCCACTCAGCGACAAGCTGATGGCGCGGACCCTGCGCGAACGCCTGCGCCGCTCCGCCACCGACCTCGATGTCGAGCAGCTGGACACGATCGTCGACGCGATGATGCGGGCCTTCCCGCCCACCTACCTCGGCTCGATCGCCCGGGAGCTGGTGCGCGAGCAGAGCACCGCCGACCTCGACGACGTCGCCGGGCTGGAAGCCGACGCCCAGGACGTCTTCGTCCGCGAGCTGCGCGACGCCGTCGAGGCCGGCCGCGACGCCAGCCGCTTCCTGGCGCTCGGGCTCGGCGCCCTTGCCTTCGCCTCGAAGAAGGCGGGCAAGGACAGGGTCCAGCTGCTCACCACGAATTACGACGATCGGCTCGCCGAAGCCGAAGCGCGGGTCCACGAGTACTTCGGTGAGCTCAAGGACTACCGCTTCGAGCCACGCTCGCTGGACGAGAGCGCGGAAGCGCCGGCTGATGCGGTCCCCCTCTACCGGCTGAACGGCCACATCGGCGCCGAGAGAGGCGGGGCGGCCGATTCCCTGATCATCGGCGAGGCCGACTCCCTGACCGATTACTACGAGAGCCGCGGCCAGGTGATGGCAAACGCGCTGGAAACCACCTCCTGCATCTTCGTCGGCAGCACGCTCGGCGAGCCGGACGTGCTCCACAAGCTGGTCAACGCGGCCTACCCACTTGGTCATCCCCGCTACACCGTCCTGCTGGCCCCCTGGCTCGGCCTCCAAGACCCCGACGAGCGGGCCAAGGCGCTGAACCTCACCGCGCTGCGCTTCCTGCACCTCGGGATCGTGCCGATCGTGATCGACTTTCCCCACCAGGCCCCGCAGTTCCTGATCGAGGTGGCGCTGCGACTGCAGCAGTCCGACTACGCCGGCTACCCGGAGCGGCTCGACTCGTGGTGGGGGAAGTGGGTGGAGGACTTCGGCTTCGCCGGCCGGGCCGGCGAGCGCAATCCCGCGCTACAGCGGCTCTGGATGGAGCGGCTGGCGGCGATCCGCGACACGGTCGCCGACGAGCACCTCGAACTCTCGAAGCGCAGCCGCCGGCGCGAGCACCTGCAGGTAGAGATGTGGATTCGGCATCCCGGCGAACGCTCGCTCGTCCACTGGGCCAGCTCGGACGGCCTCTGGCTCAACGCCGCCTCCGCGCGTCGCCTCTCGATTCCAGGGGCAGGCAACGACCCCGTCCAGCGGGCCTTTCGCGACGGCACTCCGATCCACGGCCCGGTCCCCCGGCAGACCGGTCGCTGGCACTACCAGCTGAGCATCCCGGTGGTCCTGCGCAAGGAGCCCTGGCACCACCTGCCGGTCGGCGTCGTCAACATCCTCAGCACCGGCGCCGACGGCAAGCTGGCCAACTTCCACCACCGGGAGGGATACGCCAAGGAGCTGCTGCGTCTGGCCAGCGCGGTGAAGGGCCCGGTGAACGGGCTGCTGGATCCGGTCAGCGGCGCGGCGGATACCATCGCTTCATGAGCACCCAGACGGTCTCCGGCGGCGTCGTCCACGAGCTGCCCTCGGACCTGCGCGAGGCGCTGAGCGCCGACGCGACGGTCCTCGCTCTCTGGGAGGACATCACGCCCCTGGCCCGCAACGAGTTCATCTGCTGGGTCGAGGACGCGAAGAAAGAGGCGACGCGGGAGCGGCGGATTCGCCGCACCCGGGAGGAGCTGGAAGAAGGCAAGCGCCGGCCCTGCTGCTGGCCCGGGTGCAAGCACCGCGAGCGCAACGGCAGGTAGCCGGCGGAGGGAACTTCCCGGCGGGGAGCCTCAGCGTCCCTCGATCTGCTCGCCGAGCCGCTCGTTGGCCTCGCGCAGCTCGGGGGTCAGCTCGCCCTCGAAGTCGTCGAGCTCGGCGATCTGGCGCAGCTCGATCTCGGTGCCGCCGTCGAAGGGGGCTTTTTCGAGCCAGGCGATCGCCTCCTCGCGGGAGCCGCACTCCCAGAGCCAGTAGCCGGCGACGACCTCCTTGGCCTCGGCGAAGGGGCCGTCGGTGACGGTGCGCTGCTCGCCGTCGAACCGGACCCGGGCGCCCTGCGAGGTCGGCAGCAGGCCGTCGCCGCCGACCATCACGCCGGCTTTGACCAGCTCTTCGTTGTACCTCGTCATCGCCTCCAGGAGCTCCGTGCTGGGCATCTCGCCCGCCTCGGATTCGGGGCTGCCGGGGACCAGAACCATGAAACGCATCACTGCCTCCTCGTGTGGGGGTGTCTTCTACCTACCCGACGAACGGGGGCGGCGGAAATCGACAGGCTCTTGGAAATCGACCTCGGTCAGCCGCAGGATCGGGATCTCGCGGCCGGCCCGGGCGGCGTTTCGGCGATAGGAGTCGAACGGCGGGAAGACCTGGTCGGCGAGGCGCCAGAGCCGGTCGCACTCGGCTTCGTCGCTGACGACCTCGGCACGGTAGGGGCGGCCGTTCAGCTTCACCTCGGGATTGGCGCGGGCGTTGTGGAACCAGGCGGGGTGCTCGGGCGCGCCGGCCTTCGAGGCGACGATCGTCGGGCGCTCGCCGTCGTGGAAGTAGATGACGCCGTTGCGGCGCGGCTTGCCGGAGCGGGCGCCCGTCGTCTCCAGTAGCGCGGTGGGGATGAAGAGACCGGTGCCGAGGCGCCCGCCGGTCGCCCGCAGCAGGTGCGGATCGAGCCGCCAGCCGATCGTGCGCGAGAGCCAGAAGCCGAGGCGCGAGGCGGTGAAGCGGGCAAAGGCCCGGTAGACGGGGCCGCGACGGCGGCTGGGGTCGACGTAGCGCAATCTGAAGTACTTCTAGCGCCTGCCGTGGCGCCTTTGCGTCCTCATGGGACGGAAAAGCGCCCCGAGCCGGTCAGAGGATCGCCAGCTGTCGGTTGCACTCGAGGTCGAGCAGCGCCCGCTTGCGGTGGAGGCCGCCGCCGTAGCCGGTGAGGGAGCCGTCGGCGCCGATCACCCGGTGGCAGGGGACGACGATCGCGGCCGGGTTGCGCCCGTTGGCGGCGCCGACGACGCGGGCACGCTGCCACGCCTCGACGCCGGCGTCGAAGAGCGAGGCGTCGACCCGGGCCGCCTGCTCGCCGTAGGTCGCGGTCTCCCCGTAGGGAATCTCCAGCAGCGCCCGCCAGGCCGCCCGCTCCAGCGGCGTGCCGTCGAGGTCGAGGGCCAGGTCGAATTGCCGCAGCTCGCCGGCGAAATAGGCGTCGAGCTGCTCGGTGACCTCGGGCATCGGCGCCCTCGTCGCCTCGGCAGGAGGCCGCAGATGCCCTGGGAAGCTGAGGTTGGTCAGCCCCGCGGCGCTTGCCATCAAGGTCAGCGGGCCGAGCGGGCTGTCGTAGACGGTCCAGCGGATAGCGCTCATATCTATAGAACGCACCGGGGGGAAAGAACGTGAGGCAAGGAACGTTGCAGGACGGGCTTGGCGTCCGGCGGCCTCGCAACCATCGCAGCATGTGGCAAGTGACCGTCGTCTGTTCCAGCTGCGCCGAGGAGTCCGAGGTCGTCGTCGACAACCTCGAGGACGTCGAGCGCGAGGCCTGCGAGTGCGGCTACAGCTTCGTCGTCCTCTCGGTGGCCGAGTTCGAGGCCGTCGAGATCAAGGGCGCCGAGGTGATCCAGCTGCGGCGGCGCGACCACAAGCGGCTCGCCGCCTAGCCGGGCACCCGCTCAGCGCCAGGCGAACACCCGCGGGGGGAATTCGCAGGCGGGGTAGCGGCAGCTGGTCGCGGTCAGGGGGACGCCTTCGCCGCCGACCGGCGCGGTGCCGAGCGCGAACTCGGGCCGCGCCCAGAACGTGAAGGCGAGCCGTTCCCCCTGCGGCGAGAAGAAGGGGTTGAACCCTTCTTCGGAGATGGTGACCGGGGTGCCCGCGGGGTTCGACCCGTCGGCCGGGGCGACGAGGTACTGCTGCGGGAAGAAGACCGGGAGTTCGCCCTTCGGATCGCCTTCGCCGGTGCCGTCGGCGAAGACCAGCCGGCGGCCGTCAGCCGACCAGGCGACCTCCCCGATTTCTTTGCCGAGGCCGGTGCTCTGGTAGACGACGGTCCGCTCGCCACCGCCGACGTCGGCGGTGAGGAGCGTCTCCAGGTCCTCGTCGGTGCAGTCGGGGACGAGGCAGCCGTAGACGACGAAGGCGATGCGGCGGCCGTCGGGGCTGGCGACGACCCGTTCGTCGACGACGGCTTCGCGGTCGCGGACGGCGCGGAAGGCGCGCGGCTTGCGCGCTCCCGGCGCCAGCGAGATGACCTTCGTGAAGGCTTTGACCCAGTAGGCGCGGCCGTCGGGGCCGAGGGTGACGTTGTCGTAGCGCACGGCCCGGGGCAGCGGGCCGACCCGGCGCAGGCCCGTCCCGTCGGTTCGGACCGAGCCGACCTCGTCCTGGCGACAGATGCAGAAGATCCGCCGACCGTCGCGGGAGATGGCGACGATTCCCCCCTGCGGCCCGTTCGGCATCCGCCGCCGCACGAGCCGGGCCTTGCCCCCGGTCGTCTCGACCGACCAGATTTGAGAGAGGCCGGGGGTCGGCCCGCTGCGCGTGAAGTAGACCGTGCGCTTCGCCGCGGCGCTCGCCGTCAGCCCGAGGAGGGCGAGCAGCGCAAGAGCGGCTGCGACGGCCTTCACTACTGCTTGGCGCTGTCTCTGCCCGGCCCGCCGAGCAGGGCGTCTGCGCCGGGGCCGCCGATCATCCGGTCCGGCCCGCCGGCGCCTTCGAGCGTGTCCCTGCCCGGGCCGCCGAGGAGGGTGTCGGCGTCCGGACCGCCACCGAGCTTGTCGCGGCCACCCTCGCCACAGATCACGTCCTTGCCTGCGAGGCCGAAGACTTTGTCGTCACCGGCGCCGGCGGCGATCACGTCCTTCTTCTTCGTCCCGCGCAGGGTGTCTTTGCCGGCGGTGCCGACGATCGTCGCTTTGAGGCCGTTGCACCTGACGATCGGCAAGGGCTGCTTTTGAATCAACGTTGGATTCGCACCGTTGCCAGAGCCTCCCGCGCCCGAACCGCCGCCACCACCGGTGCCCGGTTCTTCCCCACCGGGTTCTTCCCCGCCCCCGCCGCTGCGTTCGCCCGGGGCCTCGCGCTCGAAGTGGAGCAGGGCCGGGGTGCCGTTGCCGTTGGCGACGTAGACGTCGTGCCCGTCGGGGCTGATCGCGACGCCGAAGGGGGCGGCGAGGGTGCTCGATTCGCCGAAGCCGGCACAGCCCTGGACTTCGTTCGCGCGCAGGCAGCGGACGAAGTCGAGCGCGCCGCCCGTGAGGCCGAAGGTGCTGAGCGCCGAGTCGGAGATCGCGACCGTGTAGAGGTTGGCGTTGTCGGGACTGACGACCGCGTCGGTCACGTTGCTGATCCCTGAGCCGTCGGTTGCCTCGTCCAGCTCGGCGCAGCCGGGCGCGTCGATGTTGAGGTCGTCGGCGAGGCAGTCCTGTCGCGCGAGCGCGCCGGTCGTCGTGTTGCGGGTGAAGTGGTAGACGACCCCGAGGCCGGTCTCGTCGGTCGCGTAGACGTGTTCGCCGTTCGGGCTGACCGTGATGTGTTTGAGGAAGTCGTAGTTGACCCCCGCCTCCTCAGTGCAGGCGTCCGAGAACGTGGTCGCGTCGTCGTCGTCGGAGACGCAGCCGGCAAGCGTCAGATCGCCTTCGGAGTCGCGGCTGAACCAGGTGATCGCGTCGCGGCCGACCGAGGTCACGTAGAGGCTGGCGCCGTTCGGGCTGATCGCCAGTCCCCTCGCGCCCAGCAGCGGCTCCGCCTGGGTCCCGCATCCGGTGATCGTTTCCTCGCGGTAGCAGCCCTGCGGGGTGAGGTCGGCCCCGAACTGGTTCAGGGTCCCTTCGTCGCTGACGGCGTAGACCGATTTCCCGTCCGGGGAGACGACGACGCGGGTGGGGACGTCGAGGCTCGCCACTTCGCTGGCGCAGCCCCAGTCCGGCAGGTCGTCGGCCTCGACACAGCCGCCATAGCTCAGCGCTCCGCCGCTGCCGACGGTGAGGCGGACGATCGCATCCGAGGTTTCAGCCGCGACGTAGAGCGAGGCGCCGTCCGGGGAGGCGGCGATCGAGCGCGGCGCCAGCAGCACGTTCGCCGGAGCGTGGGTGCAGGCAGCGGAGCCGCCGCTGTCGAAGCAACCGGCGTAGGCGACCTCGCCGGTCGTGCCGCTGCGGGTGAAGACCAGCACCGCGTCTTCCCCCTCGGCAACGAAGACGTATTTCCCGTCGGGGCTGACGGCGACGTCGCGGGCGCCTTCCATCAGGTCCGGGCTCGGGACCGCGCCGCAGGGGCTGGTCGCGAAGCGAGCGAGGCAGTCTTTGAAGCTGAGGTCGCCGGTTGCGGCCGAGCCCGATGCCGGGAGCAGAAGCAGCAGCGGCATTAGCGCGAGAGCGGCGGCGAGACGGCGCATCTGGCGATCCTAAACCGGTACTACCGGGTGGCGCTACCCCTCTGACGGCGTGCAGGGGAAGACGTGGGTGAGGCCGAGGTTGGTGCCGTCGGCGAAGACGACGTTGCCCTTGGTCGCCCAGTGGCCGGTCGGGCAGCCCGCGGTCAGGTAGCTCTTCCGCCGGCCTTCGTAGGTGTAGCGGCGGCCGACCTTCAGCTCGAACCTCGTCACCGAGCCGGAGCCGCCGGCGATGCGCGGAACCCGCGCCGCGATCCGCAGGCCGAAGCGGCCTTTGTGGATCCGCGTCACCGTCGCGGTGGTGACGATCGCCGTCGGCGCCGGCACGTTGACGTAGGCGTGGAGGAGGACGGTCGTGGTCTTGCCGCGGACGCCGCCGTTGAAGGCGACGATCGGGCCGGTCGCCGAGAAGGGCGCCTGTTCGGGGAAGGCGACCTCGACCTCGGCCTCCCCCGAGCCGATGATCGCCCCGCGGCAGGCCCGTTCGGCGCTGGCGGTGGTGCGGGCGTCGAGCCGGCCCGCCTTACAGGTCGGCAGGCCGACGGCGTCGACGGCGATCGACCGCTCGACGTCGATGTCGATGCTCCGCAGGGCGGGCGGGTGGCTGCCGTCGCGGGTGCCGAATTCGCCGACGAGGCGGGCGGTCACCGGAGCCTTGCCGTGGCGCGGCAGCTTCGAGGGGAAGATGCCGCCGTTGTCGGCGAGGAAGAGGTTGCCCGCTTCCACCACTTCGCGATCGCCGCTGGCCGCACTCGCGGAGGAGAGGGCCAGGAGTGCGACCAGGGCGGCGATGTGGATCCGGTACCTGCTCATGGACCGATCTTCCGGCCCGGGGCACCCTCGCCGCTTCCCCGATTTGGACGCCGCGGGGCCGGCGGCTGATCAATCTGGGAAAGGTGCGTCGGCGAGGCGGAGGGCGATCTCCAGGTCCGCCGCCACGAGGCTGAGCGGCCGGCCGACGAGCTCCTCGATCGCGCGGATGCGGTTGCGCACGGTGCGGCGGTCGACGCCCAGCGCGGCGGCGGTCGAGGAGACGTTGCGCTCGGCCGCGAAGTAGGCGCGCAGGGTCTCCCGCGCGACCTTGCCGCCGTCCCGCATCCGCTCCAGCGGCTCCAGGTATAGCTGCCGCAGCGAGCGCGCCAGGAGATCGTCGCGGAGCGCCGCCGCCTCGATCGCGACGTCGCAGTAGCGGGCCACCGCCTCACCCCGCCGCTCGGCCACCGCCAGCGCCGCCTTCGCCTGCAGGTGGCTGAACCGCCAGCCGGCAAGCCCCTCGGCGGGCTCGCCGAGGGTTACGAAGACGCCCTTGGGAACCAGGTCGGCGAGGGCCCGCGTCGCCTCCCCGGTCTCCAGCGGGCGGCTGCCGCCGAGCCAGGCGGCCCAGATCGGTTCCTCCTCCCGCTTGACCGCGAGCAGGCGGCGGTCGAGCCGCTTCGCCAGCTCCCGCAGCAGCGGCTCCGCCCCCTCGCCCTTCGCCATCAGGGCGAGGTGCTGGGCGTCGAGGTCGTATTCGAGCTCGGAGTGGTCGACGAATTCGCCGGCCAGCAGTCGTTTCACGGACTCGCGGCGGCGCTCCGCGGTCCCGCTCGGCCGCGCCTGCGCCTCACGCGCGTGCTCGGCGCTGACCGCGGCGAGGAGGCGGTCGCCGACCGTCGCCTGGGCGGCGAGCAGGCCGCGGAGGATCGCGTTCGGCACTCCCGCCGTCTCCGCCTCTTCGGCGAGGAAGTCGGCGAAGAGGGCGTTGCCGGCGAAGTAGCGGCGCAGGACGGTGTCCAGCGGCACCCGGTCGCGAGCGTCGAGGCGAGCCTGGGCGAGCAGCGCCGCCGGCACCTCCGGCGCCCGGCGCTCGCCGACCTCCAGCACCTCGAGCCGGTACTCGACCGCGGCGGCGAGGGCGGCGTTGAGGCCCTGGGCGTAGGCGGGGTCGGTGACGTCGCGCGGGTCGGAGATCGCGTAGACCCGCGTCCCGATCGCCGTCTTCAGCTCCAGCAGGCGCTCGCGCAACCGCGTGGCCAGCAGCGAGCGCGCCTGCTCGGCCGAGAGCGCGCGGCCGGAGGCCTGATCGACACCCCGCTGCGCTCCCTGCTTGCTCACAGGAAGACGATACCGCCGTGGATCGTGGCGCTCCCGCGGTTAGGCTGGCCCGGTGAACGTCTTGGTCGCAGCCGACATGGAGGGCATCGCCGGGATCGAGGACTACGGCGACTGCCTCCCCTCCCACCCCGCCGCCTACGCGCGCGGCCGCCGGCAGATGACCGACGAAGTCCTGGTCGCGATCGAAGCGCTGCGCGCCGGCGGTGTCGAGGGGATCTCGGTCGGCGACTGGCACATGGTCGGGACCAACGTCGAACGCGAGCGGATGCCGGACGGCGTCGAGGTGCGGCCGATCGCCGACCTGGCGCTGACCGAGGCGGAGCCCTCGATGGCGAAGGCCCACGGCGGCCCGCTCGACGCGGTGGTGATGATCGGCCACCACGCCCGCACCCCGAGCCCGCGGGGCTTCTGCTCCCACACCTTTATATGGGGGATGGAGGTCCTGCTCGACGGCGACTCGCTGAGCGAGACCCAGACCTACGCCCAGGCGCTCGGCGCCGAGGGCGTTCCGATCCTCGCCGCCGCCGGCGACCGCTGGCTGCTCGAGGAGATGCGCGAGGGCGAGCTGGGCAGCGCCCGCCTGGTGACGACGAAGGAGGGCGAAGGGCGCGCCCGCGCTACCTCCGTCGCGCCCGCCGAGGCCCACAACGCCCTCCGCGCGGCGATCGCCGCCGCCCTCGCAGCGCCGCAGGTGCCGCCGCCCGCCCGCGACTACCCGGCCGAGCTGGTGATCAAGGTCGAGGGCGCCGAGATCGCCCGCACCACCGTCGCCGAGCCTGGCGAGCTCCTCACCGCGATCGCCGAGGTCTTCCGCACCAGCCAGGTCTCCAAGGAGTACCGCCAACTGGCGAAGCTGCTCCCAAGCGACCACGACTCCCGCCTGCGCGCCTTCCAGCGCCGCGCCGGCAGCCTCCTCGCCACGCCGGTGATGCGCGGCAAGGAGCGCGACTGGCTGGCGGCTGCCGCCCCGCTCAACGGCTGATCGAGCGCCGGGTCCAGACCGGGCCGATCGAGCCGGCGCCGATGTCGCCGAGGACGACCCGGCGATTGGCGCCGGAGGGGCCGACGGTCTCGATCGCGTAGCGCAGCCGGCGCGGGGTTTCCCGCTGGCTGATGAAGGCGATGCGGTGGCCGTCAGGGTCGAAGGCGGGGCCGCCGTCCCGGAACGGGTCTTCGCTGCGGGTGATGAGGCGCGGGCCGGCGTAGCCCGGGGCGAAGAGGCCGATCCAGTCCCTGTCGCGGCCGCGGTCCGCGGCGCGGAAGGCGACGAGGCCGCTAGGCGAGACCGCGGGCTCGGAGAAGTCGCCGGCGAGGACCTGCGACTCCTCACCGCCGCCCAGGGGCGCGGAGTAGAGGCCGTTCTCCCGGTGGAAGATCAAGCTGTTGCCATCGGGGACGTAGGCGGGGTCCGCCGCCATTCCGGGCGCGGCGGTGAGCGGGCGGGCGGTGCCACCGTCGACTCGGCGCAGCCAGATCTCCCCGCGGCGGGCGTAGGCCAGCTGATCGCTTTGCGGGGAGAGGGCGACCGAGAGCGGGCCGGTGTCGTGCCAGCGCTCGAGGAGCCGCAGGCCGCGGCCGGGGCGCAGCAGGTAGAGGGCGCGATCGCTGCCGCGCTCGCCGACCCGGACGCCGCGGTTGACGAGAAGGGCGAAGAGGCGGCCGTCGGCGGAGGCCGAGAGGTCGACGACGCCGCGGGGGACGCGGCCGATGACGTGCCGGTGCGAGCCGTTCGGGGCGACGCTGGTCAACTCGGTGCCGTGCACGTAGGCGATCTGGCTGGGGGATCCCTTCGCCTCGGCCGCGGAGGGCAGGAGCAAGCAGCCGGCGAAGAGGGCGACGATCAGGGTCCTGAGGCAGCGCATGGCGAGATCGTCGCACGCCACACCTGGCCCGCACGGGGACAACCTCGGCTCGAAAAGCTAGGTGCCGGTGCGCCGCTCGCGGTAGCGGCGGGTCTTCTCGCGGTTGCCGCACTCCTCCATCGAGCACCAGGTGCGGGAGCGGTTGCGGGTGGCGTCGTAGAAGGCCCACTGGCAGCCGTCGTCGGTGCAGGCTTTGAGCCGGGGCCAGGCGCCCTGGGACTGGAGGCGCTCGATCGCCAGCAGCAGGCGGGCTTCGAACCCGGTCAGGTCCGAGCGGGCGGGGGCGATCTGAAGCTCGCCGTCGGCGGCGAAGGTGGTTCGGTAGCGGCTCCGTTCGGCGGCTTCGCGCAGGGGCCGCAGGCGGGCGGCGTCCTCCGGGCCGCCGTTATGGGTGCGGAGCAGCGCCCGCAGGGACTCGCGCAGCGCCTGGACCCGGGCGACGTCCTCGTCGTCGAGCGTGCCGACGTCCTCGGTTCGCTCGGCGATCCAGGCGGCGAGCCGGCTCGGCTCGGCGATCGCGTCGGTCTCCTCCTCGAGGTCGTGCGTGTTGACGAAGTCGACGAGAAGGCTGATTTCGGCCTCCTGCGCTTTGTTAAGTTGGGTTGACACCGGCTATCTAGTTTAGCTAGTGTTGTAGCCACTGGCAAACAGCTTTAGCCGGTGTTCGAACGAGAAACCGCAACCAGAGGAGGACCATCATGAGATTCCTCGCCAACCTCACCATCGCCAACGCAGCCGAGTCGCAGCGGCGCCTGCGGGAAGCCGCCGATCGCGAACGCCAGGTGCGGCAGCGGCCGCGCTAGCCGAGTTCGATCACGCCGAAGAGCAGCAACAGCACCAGCGTCACCCCGGCCGAGACCAGCAGCGAGCCGGCGCAGCCGAGGTTGTTGGAGAAGAAGAGGAACACGAGTTCCCCCTTCTACCCCTGAAGCTTCTCCTTCAGTCGCAGCAGCGCGATCACCGTGGTCGCGTCGCGGACCCGCGGCAGCGCCTGCTCGATCTCGGCCAGCGGCAGGCGGACGATCTCGATCTCCTCGTCATCGTCGCGCTCCCCCGCGGCCGGCGAGAGGCCCGTCGCCTCGAAGATCGTCACCTTCTCGGTGAGGAAGCCCGGGCTGGGGTAGACAACATGAAGGAGGCTCCACTCCTCCGCCCGCAGCTCCGCCTCCTCGGCCAGCTCCCGCTTCGCGCACTCGAGCTCGCTCTCCCCCTCCTCGTCCAGCGTCCCAGCGGGAATCTCCAGCAGCTCGTCCTCCTCGACCGCCTCCCGCGGCTGCGCGACCAGGTAGGCGAACTCCTCGTCGTAGGCGAGCACCGCGACCGAGCCCGGATGCTCGACGACCTCCCGCTCGACCTCGGTCCCGTCCTCGCGCCGGTAGCGCTTGGCGACGAAGGTGACGTGCTTGCCTTCATGCAGCAATCGTTGGCCGAGGTTATCCATGTAAATCCTTCATGGAGTGAAACATTCGCACGGATGATTCGCCGATGAATTTCCGGTCGCTCTCCCAAGGTTTACCTGCACCGAACATCCGCTTGCCGGCCTCAGGCTTCCGCCGTTTCCGCCGATCATGCACCGATGAGTATCGAGATCGAACCGCGGCGGGTCGCGGGGCAACACGTCAGGGCAGAGGCGAATCGGCGCGGATGGCTGCGCTTCCTCGGCGGCAGGTTCAAGCGCGACTACGGGGCCTGGGCCCAGGGGGCAGAAGGCGAGGAGGTCGTCGGCGAGATCCTCGAGAGCTTGACCGGGGACGGATGGCAGGTGATCCACGACGTCTCGTTCGGAAAGGGGAACATCGACCACATCGTGGTCGGCCCGGGCGGCCTCTTCACGGTCGAGACCAAGAGCCGCCGCGGCCGCGTCCTCCTCGACAACCTCGACCCGAAGATGCTCTCCCAGAGCTACGGCGAGATGAAATCCCTGGAGCGGATCACCGGCATGGAGGTCCAGGGCCTGCTCGTCTTCAGCCACGCCTACGTGGTCGACAGGGTCCCGGCCAAACGACGGGGAGTCACGATCCTCCCCGCGCGGATGCTCGCCTGGTTCCTCTCGCGACGCCGGCCGACGATGTCGGTGGAGCAGGCCGACGAGGTCTACGACCGCCTCTGCCTGGCGGTCGGGCAACCGCCCTCCCCCTAGGACCTCAGCTCGAAGTGGGGAAGTGCATCGAGCCGGCGTCGGCGGGGCCGGCGGCGTTGGTGGCGGGCCAGCGGGCGGTGATCGCCTTGCCGCGGGTGTAGAAGCGGACGCCCTCGGGGCCGTGGATGTGGTGGTCGCCGAAGAGGGAGTCCTTCCAGCCGCCGAAGGAGTAGAAGGCCATCGGCACCGGGATCGGGACGTTGATGCCGATCATCCCGACTTCGACCTCGCGCTGGAAGCGGCGCGCCTCGTGGCCCGAGCCGGTGAAGATGGCGGCGCCGTTGGCGTAGGAGCTGCGGTTGATCAGCTCGATCGCCTCGTCGAGGCCGGGGCTGCGGACGACCGAGAGGACGGGCCCGAAGATCTCGTCGGTGTAGACGGACATCTCCGGCTCGACCCGGTCGATCAGCGTCGGCCCGACCCAGAAGCCGCCGCCCTCGACCTCGAGCTCGCGGCCGTCGACGGTTACTTCGGCGCCGGCCTCGGCGCCCTGGCCGATGTAGTCGACGATCCGCTCCCGCGCCTGCGGCGTCACCACCGGGCCCATTTCCGAGCCGGGGTCGAGGCCGGGGCCGACCTTGATGTCGCGCGCCCGCCGCGCCACCTCCTCGACCAGCTCGTCGCCGACCTCGCCGGCCGCGACCGCGACCGAGATCGCCATGCACCGCTGCCCCGCCGAGCCGAAGCCGGCGGCGGCGAGCTGGTCGGCGGCGTAGCCGAGGTCGGCGCCGGGCATCACCACGGCGTGGTTCTTCGCCCCGCCCAGCGCCTGGACCCGCTTGCGCTTCTCGGTGGCGCGGGCGTGGACGTAGGAGGCGATCGGGGTCGAGCCGACGAAAGAGATCGCCGCCACGTCGGGGTGGTCGAGCAGGGCGTCGACCGCGACCTTGTCGCCGTGGACGACGTTGAAGACCCCCTCCGGCAGGCCCGCCTCGGCGTATAGCTCGGCGACCAGGTTGGAGGCGGAGGGGTCGCGCTCGGAGGGCTTCAAGACGAAGGCGTTGCCGCAGGCGATCGCGACCGGGTGCATCCACATCGGCACCATCGCCGGAAAGTTGAACGGGGTGATGCCGGCGCAGACGCCGAGTGGCTGGCGGAAGGAGAAGGCGTCGACCGTGGTCGAGACCTGGTCGGAGTACTCACCCTTCAGCAGCTGCGGGATGCCGCAGGCGAACTCGACCACCTCGAGGCCGCGCAGGACCTCGCCCTTGGCGTCCTCCAGGACCTTGCCGTGCTCGGAGGAGACGATCTGCGCCAGCTTCTTTACGTTGGCGTTGAGAAGCTCACGGAAGGCGAACATGACCTTGGCGCGGCGGCTGAGCGAGGCCTCCGACCAGTCAACGAAGGCCTCGCGCGCCGCCGCGACCGCGGCGTCCACGTCGGCCGGCTCGGCCAGCACCACCTCGGCCTGCTGTGCCCCGGTCGCCGGGTCCCAGACGGGCGAGGTCCGCGACGAGGAACCAGCGGTCTCCTCGCCGCCGATCCGGTGCCGGATCGTCCGCTTCGCAGTCACCGCGCTCACTGATTCATTGTGACGCGACCGGCGTCAGCGGCCCTTGGCCGCTCAGTACAGAGATCGCGTTGCGGGCCGCCAGCTCGGCCATCGCCGTGCGGGTCTCCACCGTCGCCGAGCCGAGGTGCGGGACGAGGACGACGTTGTCGAGCCCGAGCAGCGCCGGCTCGACCCGCGGCTCCCGCTCGTAGACGTCGAGGCCGGCGGCGGCGATCTGCCCCGCGGCCAGCGCCGCCGCCAGGGCGCGCTCGTCGACGACCGGGCCGCGGGCGGCGTTGACGAGCACCGCGCTCGGCTTCATCGCCTCCAGCTCGGCGGCGCCGACGAGGTGGCGCGTCTCCGGCGTCAGGGGAACGTGCAGGCTGAGCACGTCCGCGGTGGCGAGCAGCTCCGCGAGCGGCAGCTGCCGCGCCCCCAGCGCAGCCTCGACCTCGGCCGGCGCCCGGCGGCGCGAGTGGTAGGCGATCTCCATCCCGAAGGCGCGGGCGCGCTCGGCGACCTTGCGCCCGATCCCGCCGAGGCCGATGATCCCCAGCCGCTTCCCCTGCAGGCCGCTGCCGAGCATGAAGCCCATCCCCCAGCTCCACTCGCGGCCGGAGCGGACCAGGCGGTCACCCTCGGCGACCCGCCGCGTCGCCGCCAGGATCAGCGCCAGGGTCAGGTCCGCGGTCGCGTCGTCGAGGACGCCGGGGGTGTTGGTCACCGTCACCCCGCGCCGGGCCGCCGCCTCGAGGTCGACGTTGTCGTAGCCGACGGCGACGTTGGCGACGCAGCGCAGCCGCGGCCCCGCCGCCTCCAGCAGCTCCTCGTCGACGCGGTCGTGGAGCAGGGTCAGGACCGCCTCGGCGCCGGCGACCAGCTCCAGCAGGTCCGCCCGCGGGATCGCCTCCTCGCGCGGGTCCAGCCGCAGCTCCCCCGCTCCCCGCAGCAACTCGACGGCAGAGCCGGGGAGGCGGTTGGTGACGGCGAAGATCACCCCGGCTTCGGCTTCGGCTTCAGCACGACCAGGCAGAGGTCGTCGCGGATCGGCCGGTCCGCCCAGGCGAGGATCGCCCGCTCCACCTCGCCCACCATCACCCGGGCGGCGAGCCCGCCCAGCGGCGCCAGCACTCCCGTCAGCCCCTCCAGCCCGAGCATCTCCTTGCCGCGGCGGACGTCGGTGGCGCCGTCGGTGTAGACCACGAGGCCCTCGCTGCCGGCGACCGAGCTCTCGGTGTTCTCCAGCTCCAGCCGCTCATCCGCTCCGAGCAGGAAGGTCGAGCCGTCGGCCGGCAGCTCCTCCAGGTCGGGCAGGCGCAGCGGCAGCGGGTGGCCCGCCCTGGCCCAGCAGATCGTGTCCTCACCGGGGTTCAGGCGCACGCAGATGGCGCTGACCAGCTCCTGCCGCCGCCCGGGTCGTTCCGCCAGGGCCGAGTTGGCGAGCCGCAGCAGCTCCGCCGGGTCGCTGGTGTTGGCGGCGAAGGCAGCGAGCTGGGCGCGGATGAAGGTGGCGAGGCGGGCCGCCTCAGGGCCGTGGCCGACGACGTCGCCGACGATCGCGACGGCCGAGCCGTCGGGCCCGTTGGTGAGCAGGTAGAAGTCGCCGGAGACGCCGAGTTCGGAGGGGACGAAGGCGGCGCCGGCGTCCACGCCGGCCAGGTCCGGCAGGGCGGTGGGGGTCAGCGCCGCCCGGATCGCCTCCAGTTCCTCCGCCGAGTGCTCGAGCGCCTGCAGCCGCTGGGCGAGCCAGGAAAACAGGACCGCGACGCCGACGAAAGAGAGGCCCCGGATGGCGATCGCGAAAGCGAAGTGGGAGGCCGGGTGGATCAGGCCACCGACCACGTAGAGGGCGAGGCAGAGGAGAGCCGTCAGCAGCGCCGGCCGCAGTCCGAACCACCAGGCGGCGAGGCCGATCGGAATCGAGTAGAGAAAGCCGAGGCCGGAGTTGGAGCCCGCGGCCAGCCAGGCGACGAAGACGAGTAGAACCGCGGTGACGATCCAGGCGATGCGAACGGTTCGCGATAGGCCCCCGGGCAACGTGGGCGGACCTTACATCAGGCCCGCCCCAAGCTCGGTCGGAGGATCAGTCGATCAGTACCACTTGCCGCGGGCGAAGCCGCCGAATGCGATCAAACCGATCAGGGCGACGATCAGCCCGATCCAGAAGCTCCAGACGATCATCAGGACGATGCCGATGATCACAAGGATGCCCCCCAACGAAATACCACCGATGCCGGCGTCCCTGTTGTCTGCTCTGGTGTTCATCTGCTCCTCCGTTAGTCGGTTCCTTTGGACGACTGGTGTCTTCCAATTACCCCGGAGGGGCCGATCTCACTCCCGTTCCGGGGCCTCCTCGCCCGGCCAGGAGCCGGTCAGCTTCGCGAACGAGGTGCGGCTGCCGTGGTCGACGAGGCCTTTGACGAGGCGGAAGATCGCCCCCTCGACGACCAGCGCCGCGATCAGCTTCGGCCAGGAGAATTCGCGGTGCTCGGGCTTCGGCGGCTCTTCTTCGTCGATCAGCCCCCAGATCCGTTCGAAGATCTTTCCGCCGATGGCGCCGGCGATCAGACCGAGGGCGATGCTGATCGGGGCAAAGACGAACTTCATCGGTTGACTCCTCCTTGGTGGGTCACGTGGTCTTCTGGTCCTTTGGCTCGTCGCGCGGCTCGAGCTGGATCTCCTTCTCGGCCCGCGGCCGTCCTTCCTCGATCTCGGCGCTGCGCTCGCGCTCGGCGTTCATCTGGTGGCCGAAGAGGATCGCCAGGTTGGTGATCCAGAACCAGAGCAGCAGGACGACGAGGCCGGCGAGGGTGCCGTAGGTCTTGTCGTAGGAGCTGAAGTTGGAGACGTAGAGGGCGAAGAGCGCCGAGGCGATCGCCCAGACGACGATCGCGAAGATCGCCCCCGGCGTCACCCACCTGAAGCCGCGCAGCTTCACGTTCGGGGTCGTGTAGTAGAGGACGTCGACCATGAGGATGAAGATCGCCGCCATCACCGGCCACTTGGCGACGTTCCAGACGTCGACCGCGGTGCCGCTGAGGCCGATCGGGTCGGCGACCGCTTCGACGACCGGGCCGGTGAGGACGAGGCCGACGGCGAGCAGCGCCATCATGATGATCATCGCCAGCGTCACCGCGATCTGCAGCGGCCGCAGCTTCCAGAAGGGGCGGCCCTCGGGGGTCTCGTAGATGATGTTCGAGGCGCGGGTGAAGGCGCCGACGTAGCCCGAGGCCGACCAGAGCGCGGCGGCGAGGCCGAAGACGAAGGCGAAGCCGGCGGCGCTCTGGTTTTCGGTGATCGATTTGATCGGGCCTTCGAAGGTCTCGGCGCCGGAGCTGGGCCCGATTTCGGTGATGATCTCGGTCAGCTTCTGGGTCGTCGTCTGCGGGTCGCCGAAAATCCCGATCAGCGAGACCATCGCGATCAGCGCCGGGAAGAGCGAAAGCAGCCCGTAGTAGGTGAGCGCCGCCGCCCAGTCGGTGAGGTTGTCCTCCTGGAACTCGGTCAGCGTCCGCTTCAAGGTCGCGGTCCCGGTGCTCTCCATATGCCCTACCTGCCCGCTGGGGCGCGGTTCCTAACTACAACGCCGGCAGCTCCTGCTCCTCGCTCAGCAGGGGTGCGAAGAGGTCGCCTTTGACGGCGACGCGCTCGAGCACGGCGGCGTGGTCGAAGACGAGAGCCTCCGCCTCCCCGGCCTCCAGCGCCGCCTCCACCTCCCCCCATTCCAGCGGGGTCGAGACCGTCGGCCGCTCTTTCGCCCGCAGCGAGTAGACGCAGACGGTCGTCTTGTCGCGGTCGTTCCGGCTCCAGTCGATCAGCACCTTGCCGGCCCGCTTCGCCTTCGACGTCCGCGAGACGACGCGGTCGCCGAAGCGCTGCTCGAGGGTCTCGGCGACGGCTTTGGCGAACGGCTTCGTCTGCTCGTAGGTGGCCTCGGAGTTGAGCGGGACGTAGAGCTGCATCCCCTGCGAGCCCGAGGTCTTCGGGTAGCAGGAGAGGCCGAGCTGCTCGAACATTCCCCGCAGCCAGAGCGCGACCTGGGCGCAGTCGAGGACGTCGGCCGGGGCGGCGGGATCGAGGTCGAAGACCATCGCCGTCGGCCGCTCCGGGTCGTCCACTCGGGCAAGCGGAACGTAGAGCTCGACGATCCCGGCGTGGCGCTTCTCGGTCACCTTCCGGTCCTTCAGGTGCGGCTGCAGCACTTCTCCGATGCGCTCGTAGTAGCTCGCCGTCGATTCGTCCCCGGGGTCGACCGCCCGCTCCAGACCGACCTCGACCGCGGGCTTGTCCTCGCGCAGGCCTTTGAAGGCGCCGTGGCGGACCATCCCCTCCTTGGTCAGCTCGCGGAACTCAACCTCGGCGACGAGGCAAGGCTCGACGAAGCGGGCGCCTTTCGGCGGCTTCGGCCCGGCGCCGAAGGGGCTCTTCTTCCGCTCCAGGGTCGCCAGCCTCGCGGTCAGCGCCGCCAGGTCGCTCTCGGTGAACCCGGTCCCGACTTTGCCGCCGTAGCGCAGCACCGGCTCGCCGCCGTCTTCCTCGAAGTAACCGACGAGGAGCGCCCCGACCTGGTTCTTGCGGCGGCCTTCGCCGGGGGTCCAGCCGCCGACCACGAACTCCTGGCGGCTGACGTTTTTCACCTTCAGCCAGGCCCCGGTGCGCTTGCCGGGGGCGTAGGTGGAATCGACGCGCTTCAGCATCACTCCCTCCAGCCCCTGCTCCTTGCTCGCCGCCAGCAGCTCCTTCGCGTGGCCTACCGAGTGCCCCGGCGTCTGCCAGCTCTCGCCGGAGAGCTCCAGCTCCTCGAGCAGCTCGCGGCGGCGGCTGTAGGGCTCGCCGGTGAGGTCGCGGCCGTCGAGGTAGAGGAGGTCGAAGATGACGTAGACGACCGGGTGGGACTCCATCCGCCGGCGGACGACGTTGGGGTCGGTGTTATGGATGCGCTGCTGCAGCCGCTCGAAGCTGGGCTTGCCGTTCTCGTCGAAGGCGACGAGCTCGCCGTCGAGGACGGCGTCGCGGGAACCGAGCGCGCGGGTGAGGCGGCGCACCTCCGGGTACTGAGCGGTGACGACGTTGAGGTTGCGCGTCTGCAGCTCGATCCGGCCCGGCCGGCAGTAGGCGATCGCCCGCACCCCGTCCCACTTCACCTCGACCGCCCAGCCGCCGTCGTCGCGCGGCAGCTCCGCGAGGCGGGCGAGCATCGGCACCACGTTCTCGGGGAAGGGGTCGCGCTCCCGCGCCGGCGGGTCGATGCGGTGGATCATCCAGTCCTTCTCGGCTTTGCCGGCGCGGAAGAGCGCGTAGCGGCCCTGGAGCTTCTCGCCGTCGAAGTTGACCATCACTTTCTCCGGCTCCCACTTCTCCAGCTCGTAGGTGCCGTGGTCCCAGATCGTCATCGTCCCGGCGCCGTACTCCCCCTCCGGAATCTCGCCTTCCCAATCCAGGTACTCGAGCGGGTGGTCCTCGGTGTGGACGGCCTTGCGGTTTTCCTTCGGGTCCTCGGGGATGCCGTTCGGGATCGCCCAGGAGACGGCGACGCCGTCGTGCTCCAGCCGCAGGTCCCAGTGCAGGCGCCGGGCGCTGTGTTCCTGGACGACGAAGCGCGGCGCGCCCTTCTTCCCGCGGCGCCGTTTCGGGGCCGGCTCGGAGGTCTTACCGAAGTCCCGCTTGCGCCCGTACTCGGCCAGCTCCTCCTTCGTCTTCGTCTTCGCCCGCGGCTGTTTCCGCGCTTTCGACGCCATCGCTTCGGCCTACCCGCGCCAGGCTTCCCAGTACCGGCGCAGGCGCCGGCTGAAGTCCTGCGGGCGCTCGGCGTAGAGGCGGGCGCCGAGGTCGAGGGCGACCGCCGCGAGCTCCTCCTGGCGGCGGTCGATCGCCGCCCCCAGCGCTCGCGTCTCTGCCTCGCCGAGCCGGCGCCCGCGCAGGTCGGCCCGCAGCAGCGCCAGGTCGTGGTGGTTGCCGAGCGCTTCGGAGAGCCGGTGGGCCTCTTCGGCGGCCGTCTTGAGCGGCCCCGGCCAGGCGCCGGCGAGCAGGAGGTGCTCGTACCAGAGGTCCTTGGCGCGTTTGCGCCACTCGTGCCAGGCCTCCTCGCCGCCCTGCTCGTGCGCGATCCGCATCCGCCGGCGGCCGCGGCGGTAGGAGCGGTCGAGGCCCGGGCCGATCGCCTTCCACGAGTCGCGGGCCCGCCAGCGCTCGATCCCCGCCAGCCCGGCTTCAATCAGCCGGATTGCCTCCGCCTCGCCGGCGCGATCGGGGGCGGTGTCGCCGGTGGCCTCGCGGTCGCGCTCGAGGATCAGCCGCCAGGGCTCCACCGCCCCGGCGGGCAGATCGGGCTCACTCCCCGCCAACGCCTCCAGCGTCCCCAGCTTCACCTCGGCGTCGCGCAGCGGCGAGAGCATCCTCCCCGCATCCCGGTAGCGCCGGGACTCCTCCGCGTACAGCTTCTTCGGCAGCTCGCCGCGCAGCAGCCGCAGTAGCGAGCGCAGCTTCTTCAGGTCCTTGCGGGCGCCGTGGATCGCCTTGCTCGCCTCGAGCTCGCCGCTGTCGATCGCGCGCAGCCGCTCGACCGCCTTCTCGGCGCGGCCACGGGCGATCCGCCGCGCTCCCTCGCCGACGGGCTCGGCGTCTCCGAAGCGGTAGGACCGATCTGCACCCGGCGGGCTCATCCCTTCGGAATCGTAGGATGCGCCACTTGCGAGCACCCCGTAAGAGCTTGACCCTCCTCTGCCTGACGGGGTCGCTGCTGGGGGCCTGGGTGGCGCCGGCCGGGGCCGCGGAACCGTTCTTCCCGCACGCCGGCAGCCGCGCCTACGACGTCAAGAGCTACGACGTCAGCATCGGCTACAGCCGCGGCGGCCGCATCCGCGCCAACGCCCGCATCGCCCTGGTCGCCCGGCAGCGGCTGCTCCAGCTCTCGCTCGACTTCCGCGGGCCACGGGTGAGGGCGGTCCGGCCGAAGGCGGAGGTCCGGCGGCGCGGCGGCAAGCTGATCCTGACCCTGGCCCACCCAATCCCGATGGGCGAGCCGGCGACGTTGGTGGTCGAGTACGCCGGGGTGCCGCCGACGATCACGGACCCGGACGGCACCAAGGAGGGCTGGGTTCCCACCGACGACGGCGCACTTGCGGTCGGGGAGCCGCAGGGAACCGCCGCCTGGCTTCCCTGCAACAACATCCCCGCCGACAAGGCGACCTTTCATGTCACCGTCTCCGTTCCCGAAGACCTGAAGGCGATCTCGAACGGACGCCTGGTGAACATCGGGCGCAACACGTTCGGCCAGGTCTTCTACTCATGGCTGGAAGACAGCCCGATGAGCCCCTACCTCGCGGTCCTCGACATCGGTCGCGGCAAGCTCTGGAAGCAGGCCTTCGGCGGCCGTCCCTACTGGACCCTGATGGACCCGCGGCTGGCCGCCGACTCGCGACTGGTGGTCGAATCGCTGCCGGAGGTGATCCGCTTCGAGGCGCGGCTCTTCGGCGGCTACCCGTTCGACTCCGCCGGCTCGATCGTCGACTACGCGCCCGGGCTCGGCTACGCGCTCGAGACCCAGAGCCGCCCGATCTACGCCTTCGTCCCGGACCTGACCACGCTCGTCCACGAGACCGCGCACCAGTGGTTCGGCGACTCGGTCGGGCTGAAGCGCTGGCCGAACATCTGGCTCAACGAGGGCTTCGCGACCTGGACCGAGTGGTACTACGCCGAGCGCCACGGCCGCCGCAGCGCCCACGCCATCTTCGACCGGCTCTACCGCGTGCCGGCCTCCGACGAGGCATTCTGGAACCCGCCCTCCGGACACCCCGGCACCCCCGTCCACATGTTCGGGCCCTCGGTCTACGTGCGGGGGGCGATGGCACTGCAGGCGCTGCGGATGAAGATCGGGACGGCGCCGTTCCTGCGAATCCTCGAGGCCTGGACCACCGAGCATCGCCACGGCAGCGCCGACACCGAGGACTTCATCGCCCTTGCCGAGCGCGTCTCCGGCCGCGACCTCGGCCGCTTCTTCGGGCGCTGGCTATTCCGCCGCGGCAAGCCGTGATGATGTGCCGCTGATGCGTTTGCGCCTCTTCCTCGTCGTCGCCCTGCTGGGGCTCCTGGTTCCGGCCTCGCTCGCGGCGGGCCGCGAGGTGAACGAGCACACGATCGAGATCGGCCGCGTCTCCACCGCGACGACGAGCGGCGGTCGCGTCTCCCTGCTGATCCCGATCCGCTATGGAATCCAGCTCGCCGGGCGCTCGGTCAGGACCCGCGTCTGGCTCGTCGACGACAACCGCGGCATCGACCGCAAGTGGGTCCTCCACGACCGGCTCAGCAGTGGCCGCTTGCGCAGCCCGGAGCGTCGCCGTGGCTTCGTCTTCGTCCACCGGGTCGACCTCGGTGAGGCGCTCGCCGAGCGGCTGGGGAAGAAGGCTTGGGTGCGGGTGGTGTCGCCAAACTGGATTGACGTCGAGGGCGACGGCAAGCGCGAGGTCGGCTACCTCTCCGCAGCGGTGCGGAGCCTGCCGCCGGCCTCCCGGCGACTCTGCAGCAGCATCCCGCGACTGAGGGTGAGCCCGGGCCGGACGATCTCGGCGCCGCTACCCGCCTGCGGCGATCGCTTCGACTGGGCCTTGACCGAACTGTCGCACGGCCGCGCCCGAATCCGTGGGGGCCGCCTGCTCTACACGGCCCCGCGCCGCTTCCGCGGCAACGTGGAGATCAAGCTGGTCAAGTTGGTGCCGGACCGCAATGGCGTCGTCGCCTCGACGGCACCGCTGAGCTCGGTCGCCGGCGTCACCGTCGGCAGCGCCGACCCCGGCGTCGTGGTCCGTGCCCTCGGCGACTCGGTCACCGCCGGCTTCGGCTACTACAGCAACGGCACTTCGATGACGCTCGGCCGCCTGCTCGGCTGCCGGCCGCCGGAAAAGGGCTACGACGACGCCTGCTCGTCAAACTCGCTGGTCACCAGCAGCAAGCAGACGAAGGTCGAATACGCGCCCGACTACGGCCTCGCCAACAACATCTCCTGGGCGGCGCAGTGGGCGAACGAGCACGGCCTCACGAACTACGCGAACTACGCGGTCAGCGGCTCCGAGCCCGCCGACTGGGCACCCGGCGGCGAATTCCATGCGACCACCGAACGGATCGAGGCCGAAGACCCCGACTACGTGCTGATGACGATGGGGGCGAACCCGCTGCTCTCGGAAATGCTGTTCGGCGTCGACAACATGGGCTGCGCCGTCTACGCCGACGTCTTCGGCGGCTACCGCGAATGCGTCGAAGAGGCGTTCGCGGAAGTCCACCTGCAGGCGAGCCTGGAAGCGCTCTATGCCGACCTGGTGAAGAACACCGACGCGACGATCTTCCTCATGCAGTACCACCTCTCGGTCCCCTCGGTCGCGCTCGCCTACAGCGCCACCCAGATCGCCGAGATGGGCAAGCTGCTGAACCGCGAAATCGCCGCCGTCGCCGCCACGGTCAACCCGCAGCGCCTGCAGGTGGTGGCGCCGCCGCACTTCGACGTCGGCATCGACATCTCGCCGGTCTACCCCTCGCGCTTCTCCTGCTCCCGCCTCGGCTTCCAGGTCGACGGCCCGAGCGTGCAATCGACCCCGACCCAGGACGAGCTCGAGGTCCTGCACCCGCTCTCCTTCTGCGAGGGGCCGACCGGCGGCGGCCCGCCCTGGGTGATCAGCGGCGACACCGGCATCCATCCCAGCGCCGCCGGCTACGCGCAGATGGCTTCCCAGGTGCCGGCGCCCGAATAGGACGCCCCGGCGTGCGACTGCTCGTTGCGCCCGACTCCTTCAAGGGGACCTTCGGCGCCGCCGCGGTCGCCGCTGCGATCGCGTCCGGGGTCGAGGAGGCGGGAGCGGAGGCGGATCGCTGTCCCGTCGCCGACGGAGGCGAAGGGACGATGGAGGTGCTGCTCGCGGCGCTCGGGGGAGAGCGGCAGCGGGCGGAGGCCCACGACCCGCTGCGGCGGCCGATCGAGGCGGGCTTCGCCCTCCTCGCCGACGGCGAGACCGCGGTGGTCGAGACCGCCCAGGCCTCGGGCCTGACGCTGGTCGCGCCGGGGGAGCGCGACGCCGAGCGGGCCGACACCTACGGGACCGGCGAGCTGATCGCCGCCGCCCTGGAGGCGGGGGCGCGGACCGTGCTCGTCGCCGTCGGCGGCAGCGCCAGCAGCGACGGTGGCCGCGGCGCGATCGAGGCGCTACGGGCGCGGGGCGCGCTGGGGGAGGTAGCGCGGACCGAGGTGCTCTGCGACGTCACCATCCCCTTCGAGGACGCGGCGCGGCTGTTCGCGCCGCAGAAGGGAGCGGGCCCGGCGGCGGTCGCGCGCCTCGAAGCCCGGCTCGAGGCGCTGGCGGCGGAGCTGCCGCGCGACCCGCGCGGCGTCCCGATGAGCGGCTGCGCCGGCGGGCTCTCCGGCGGCCTCTGGGCCCACGGCGCCCGGCTCCGTCCCGGCGCCGCCTTCGTCCTCGACGCCGTCGGCTTCGACCGTCGCCTGGCCGCAGCCGACGCCGTCTTCAGCGGCGAGGGCCGCTTCGACTCCCAGAGCCTGGCGGGCAAGGTCGTCGGCGAGATCGCAAAGCGCTGCGGCGTGGCGGAAACCCCGCTGCACCTGCTCGTCGGCGACGACGCCTCAAGGGACGACCGCCCCGCCGCGATCGCCTCCATCACCCAGGCCGGAACCCTGGAGGAGCTGCGGCGGCAGGCAACGCGGCTCGCAACGCCTTGACCACGTCCTCGACCACCGCCTCCGGTTCCAGTTCCAGCTGCCTTTCACTGAAGCGATGGACCGAGTAGCCGAGGCGCCGCAGGCGCAGATCGCGCTCGTGGTCGTCCTCGAACGCCACCGTCCCGCCATGGGTCGCGTAGCTGTCGGTTTCGACGATGAGGCACGCGTCGCGCCAGAGGAAATCGACGGTCATGCCGTCGATGGGGACGTTGACCTCTGGTTGCGGCAGGCGCTTGCGTCGCCACAGCCGCAGGAAGTCACGCTCGAGGTCGCTGCGGGTGCGATCGGTCTTGATCTCCCCCAACCCCAGGCCGAGGAACTCGGCCTGGCGGACAGCGCGGCGAACGAGACGAGGCGCAAGCGTGTCGCGTATGTCCACGAGCGTGCGCGGCACGCTCGTCACGGGAATGTGGCGCCGCACGGTCACCATCCGCTGTGGGCGAGTTTGCAAACCATTGGTTGACAAAGTCGCCCCTCCAAGGAGGTCGGGACGGCGATGGATTCGCAATCCGCGTCGGCGACTGCGACCGGTGCGGTTGGGGACGCTGACGTCGATGGGCCCATCGAGCGGTCTCAGCAAACCCCAATGCACCGCTGCGGCGCCGTGACTCAGCACGGCGCCCGACCCGCAGGCAAGAACCGCGGCCATCCACCTCGCCTCTTCGCTGAGGCCGTCGTGGCCGACCGAGTAGACGCCTTGGTGCACGCGGTAGAGGCGACCCGCCTTCACTCGCTTGGCAATCGCGGCCCTGGTCAACCCCGCATCGACAAGTTGACGCGTAGTCACGATGCCGTACTGAACACGTGCAAGCTGCCGAACCTCGACGTTGACCGCGGCGCTTTTGCCAACCATTGGTTTGCAAAGTCGCCCAGCCCTCGGAACTCTCCCCCCTTACGTGCTGAGAACTGCCTCTAGCTCCGCTAGTTGCGAGGCGATGCCGGCGGTTACGCCGTCGCAGAGTTCGTGGACGCCGGGGTCGGCGATCCGGTAGAGCGAGCTGGTGCCGCGCTTGCGGCGGGCTACGAAGCCCTCGGCGTGAAGGGCCGCGAGGTGCTTGGAGACGTTCTGCTGGGAGGCGCCGAGGGCCTCGGTGATCTCCCCCACCGCGGCCTCGTCGGTGTTGCGCAGGTGGTCGAGGATGCGCAGCCGGGTGGGGTCCGCGAGGGCGCGGAAGCGGCGCGCGACCAGCTCGGCCGCCTCGGGATTGAGGGGGCTATGCACGTGCTTGTTGACCCGGCTCGCCATCTGGTGTTATTGTACCTTCTACAACTGTTAAGTTGTATAGCTGTGAACGAGTAGATAGGAGAAAGTCGATGACCGCCGAAACCGTAGCGCCACCCTCACTCGGACCGATCGGGCGCCTGGGGCGCCTCGCCGCCACCCACCGCGCCGCCGTCTTCGCGATCTGGGCGCTGCTCGCGGTCGGCCTCGGCTTCCTGGCGCCGCGGGTGGAGACGGCGCTGTCCGGAGCGGGCTGGGAAGACAGCGGCTCGGAGTCGGTCGCGGTCCGCCACCAGGTCGACGCCGCCTTCGCCGGCGCCGGCGCCTACGGGCTGCAGGTCGCCGTCCACTCCGAGGCGCTGACCGCCGCCGACCCCGCCTTCCGCCGCTCGCTCACCGCGGTCTCGCGCACCCTCGCCGCCGACCCTGCCGTCGGCCGGGTGGTGCCGCCCGCGCCCGGCGCCTCGATCTCCCGCGACGGCCACACCGCCGTCGTCCGCGCCACCGCGGCCGCCGACCCGAACGAGATGGTCGCCGCCGCCGGCGACCTCAAGGGCGCGGTCGCGGCGGTCACGGCCCCCAGGGTCGAAGCCAACCTCACCGGCGCCGCCGGGATGTGGTCGGACTTCAACGAAGCCAACAAAGAGGCGATGCTGAAGTCCGAGCTCTTCTCCTGGCCGGTGACGCTGCTGATCCTCGTCCTCGCCTTCGGCTCCCTGGTCGCCGCCGGCCTGCCGCTGATGCTGACGATCGCCGGCCTCGTCCTCTCCGCCGGCGTCCTCTACCTGGGGACGCTGATCTCGCCGATCTCGATCTGGGCGATGAACTTCGCGCTGATGTTCGCTCTGGCGCTGGGGATCGACTACGCGCTCTTCGTCGTCATGCGCTTCCGCAACGCCCTCTTCGGCGGGCGCCTGACCCCGGTCGACGCGGTGGCCGCGACGATGGACACCGCCGGCAAGGCGGTCCTCTTCTCCGGCCTCACCGTGATCGTCTCCCTGGCGGCGGTGATGCTCGTGCCCAGCCCCGCCTTCCGCTCGGTCGCACTCGGGATCATGATCTCGGTCCTCTTCGTCCTCGCCGCGACGCTGACCCTGCTGCCGGCGGTGCTGGCGAAGCTCGGCCCGCGGGTCGACAGCGTCGCGCTCCCCTGGGCGCACTCGGGCGAGCACCGCTCGCCGCGCTTCGCCCGCTGGGGGGAGCTGCTCTGGCGACGGCCGCTCCTCTTCGGCGGCCTCGGCCTGCTCGCCCTCGTCCTCCTCGCCCTGCCGGTCCTCGGCGCCCGCACCGGCATGCCCTCGATCAAGGTCGTGCCGCCCGGGGACCACTCTCGGGTCGGCTACGAGCAGCTCAGCGCCGCCTTCGGCCCCGGCGCGCCCGGCCTGCTGCAGGTGACGGCGCCGCGGGGCAAGGCGAGCCAGGTCGCCGCCCAGCTGGCGAGCGACCGCGGCGTCGCGATGGCGCTGCCGCCGCAGAGCGGCCGCGGCGGCCTCGCCCTGATCGAAGCGATGCCGACCGCGGCGCCCTCCACTACCGCCTTCAACGACACCGTCGACCGCCTCCGCACCGAGCTGCCCGCGGCGGCGCAGGTCGGGGGGCCCGCCGCCGAGAACCGCGACCTCGAGGCGGCACTGGCGGCGAAGACGCCACTGGTGATCGGCGTCGTCCTCGCCCTCGGCTTCCTCCTCCTCCTGGTCGCCTTCCAGGCGCCGTTGGTCGCCGCCCTCGGCGTCCTCACCAACCTGCTCTCGACCGCCGCCGCCTTCGGCGTCGCCAAGCTCGTCTTCCAGGACGGCAACCTCGCCAATCTGCTCGGCTTCGAATCGCAGGGCTTCCTCGACGCCTGGGCACCGGTCTTCTTCTTCGCCATGGTCTTCGCGATCGCGATGGACTACACCGTCTTCCTCCTCTCCTCGGCGCGCGAGCACTGGGAGCGGACGGGAGACGCCCACGAGGCGATGGTCGGCGGCCTCGCCGACTCCGGCCGCGTCATCCTCGCCGCGGGCGGCGTCATGGTCGCCGTCTTCTTCACCTTCGCCCTCTCCGGCCCGCTGCCGCCGAAGGAAATGGGCGCGATCCTCGGCGTCGCCGTCCTCCTCGACGCCTTCCTCGTCCGCCTGCTGCTGGTGCCGGTACTGCTACGCCTGACCGGCACCGCGGCGTGGTGGATGCCGGCCTGGCTGCGGCGGCTGATGCCGCGGGTCAGCTTCGGTCACGGCGGCGGGACGGCCCCCGAAAGGGCCGAGCCCGCCGAGCCTGCCGCGGCCGTCACCCCATAGGAGTGCAGGGCCGGATCACGGTCCCCGTCGCCACGGTCCCGTCGGCGAAGACCGCTTTGCCGCGGGCGCTCAGCTTCCCGTCGGTGCAGGTGGCCTTGATGATCCCCTTGTTCAGGGTCAGGGTGAAGAAGATGACCGAGCCGCTGCCGCCGGCGATCTTCGGCACGCTGGCTACCGATTCCAGCCCGTAGCGCCCTTTGTGGATCTTCTTGATTTTCACCGTGGTGACCACCGCCGCCGTCACCGGCGCGGTGAGGAAGGCGTGGACGTAGAAGGTGGTGACGCCACCTCTGGTGCCACCGTTGAATGCGAGCAGTTCGCTGTGGGCGACGATCGCCGGTTGTTCGGGGAACTTGATCTCGGCGTCCGTCTTGCCGCTCCCGATCAGCGCCGGGCCGCACACCTTGCGAGCGGTCTTACTGTCGATCGACTGGAGCTGACCCGACTTGCAGGTGGGAATCCCCTTAACGTCGACGCTGCCGTGTCTGTCCCCTTCGATGACGAATTCCCTCAACGCGGGCGGATGCGGTTCCTGCTCGTCGAGGGATTTGAATTTGCCCGCGACGTTGAAGCTGATCGGCGTCGGCTTCTTCTTCGAAAGCTTTTTCGGCGAGAAGCCGCCGTTGTACTGCACCTCGAGGTCGCCGACCACGACCTTCACCCACGGCGCCGCGACCGCCACTCCGACCACTGCCAAGGCGATTGCGGTCAGGACGACGGCAATCCCCAGAGACCTACCCCATAGTTTTTTCATGACTACCTCCCGCCGACAACCATATGGGAGTAGTTAGGTTTTTGCTTGACATGGTGGTTCTTATCGACAGGCGCGAACGGCGGTTTCGGAGCATTCGGTCCGTCGTCAAGTGCGAGGACAGCGAGCCGGCCCGGCGCGCGGTGCGCTTCCTGGTAGGGGTGCAGTCGCTGCTGAAGCGGGCCTCGAGGCGAGCTCCATCCGCGAAGGCCGCGGTGGCACGGGCGTCCAGGCTTCTATCCGGACAGGAAGCGAACACACCCCTCGTCAGGTTGAGGTTGAAACTGGTGATAGAGCCGTTTCCATCGGCGAACTGTGGAGTCTTGGCGACGACCAGAAGGCCGAGGTGCCGGTTACGGACCCTCCTGATCTTCACCGTCGCGATCAGCGCCGCCGAGACCGGCCCTTCCAGATAGGTGTGGACGTAGAGGGTCGTCACCCCGTTCTTCACGCCTCCGTTGAAGACGAGCAGCCTGGGGCCCTTGGGGAGAGGTCTCTGCATCGGGGCCGTGACCTCAAATCCGATCATGCCGGAGCCGATCAGCGCGGATCGACAGGCCGCTTCCGCGGCCCTGCTGGTTTTGCCGCGAATATCGCCCTGTCCGCAGGTCGGTATGCCCTTGACGGCGACGCTGACGTGCTCGTCTGCTTCCAGCCTGAAGTCGCGAAGCGCGGGTGGGTGGCTCCCGTCGAGGGTTCGAAATTTCGCGGCGAGGGTGAAGCTTGCCCGGCTCGGCTTTTTCTTCGCGAGCGTGTCCGGCAAGAGGCCGGCGTTGAAGACGCCTTCGAGGTTGCCGCTCGTGCTCCGCACCGGCCCCTCCGCGCTCGCGAGGCCGGTGACCACTAGACCGATCGCGATCGCGGCAACTGCCGACCCCATGGACCTGAGACTCAGTTTCCTCACCCCTTCCCCTTCCCGAGACAGACCCTACCTATCACTCAACCGAAGACGCGGAAGCAGCTCACCGAAACACAGGTGGGAACATGCCCCCGTGCGAGTCCTGGCGATCGTCCACCAGCGCGACGCGGGCCCCGGCGTCTTCGGGGAGGCGATTCGCGAGGCCGACGGGGCGCTCGACGAGTGGACCCTGGCCGAGCGGCCGGAGCCGCCCGCCGACCCGCTCGGCTACGACGCCGTCCTCGTCCTCGGCGGGGCGATGAACGTCGACGAAGGCGAGCGGCACGGGTGGATCGCCGAGGAGGAGGCGCTGCTGCGCGAGCTACTGAAGCGGGAGGTGCCGCTGCTGGGCCTCTGCCTCGGCGGCCAGCTGGTCGCACAGGCCGGCGGCGCCGCCCCCCGCCGCGCGTCGCGCCCGGAGATCGGCTGGCACCAGGTCGAGCTGACGCCCGAGGGGGCGGACGACCCGCTGCTCGCCCCCCTCGCTCCGGCCTTCGAAGCCTTCCAGTGGCACAGCTACGAGTTCCCGCTGCCGGCCGGCGCCGTTCCCCTCGCCCGCAGCGAGTTCTGCCTCCAGGCCGCCCGCCTCGGCGAGCGCGCCTGGGCGCTGCAGTTCCACCCCGAGGTCAGCCGCGCCGACGCCCTCCACTGGGTCGACGACTACGAGGCCGACCCCGACGCGGTCCGGATCGGCATCGACCCGGCGCTGCTGGGGCCGGAGACCGAAGAAAAGATCGGGGCGTTCAACCAACTCGGCCACGATCTCTGCCGACGCTGGCTCGAGGTGAGCGACCTGGCCTGAGGATCATTCGGAGTCGGGCCGTAACAGGAGGGAGATGATTCCGCCGATGGCCCCGCCGCAGGAAACAACCACCGCTGCCGGCGCCATCTCCGCAACCGTCGCGGCCACCAGCGCCCCGGTGGAAATCAGGGTTACGGCAAGCTTTGCTCCGAAGACGATCCGGTCTCGCGTCAGCAGGAAGCGGCCGCGGGCGTTGTCGATCCTGCCCCGCTCGGCGACGTTCTCCTCCTGTTCTCGGTGCGCCCTGACGGTAAGCGCCAGGTCCCGTTCGATCGAACGCTGGACCTGCTTCGAGTTGGAGAATTCGGGGGTTCGGTTTTCGGGTTGGCGAACAAACCTCTTGCGAGGTCGGCGAAAAAGCAATTTCGTTCCCTTTGCGCACTCTCACCCTCTCCCACCTGCCTGAGACAGAGCCCGGTGCGACTGGAACCGAAATCGCGCTCCTTACTTGTCTGTGCTGTACCTATTTCGCCTCCAGCTACGGGCAGGGCTGTGAGCTGGAGGTGCCCCGCGGTTACCGCAATTCGCGAGGCTATGTTCGCCTCGAACCGACTCTGGAGGGAGCGCACCACCCCGCAGCGCTCAACCTCAATCTAGACAGAGACAGTTCTCGGCTTGCCTGGATCTTAGAACTCGATCCGCCGAGTAGCAAGTGAGTTCTTGAGCGTGCGCTCAGTCCACCTGGGCCGGGGTGAGGTAGGCGGCGGAGAGGCCGCCGTCTACCAGGAAGGTGCTGGCGGTGACGAAGCTGGAGTCGTCGCCGGCGAGGAAGAGGGCGGCTTTGGCGATCTCCTCCGGCTCGCCGAAGCGGCCCATGGGGATGTGGACGAGGCGCTTCGCGGCTCTGTCCGGGTCCTTGGCGAAGAGCTCCTTGAGGAGGGGCGTGTTGACCGGGCCCGGGCAGAGGGCATTGACGCGGACGCCGCGGTCGGCGAACTCGACGCCGAGCTCTCGCGAGAGGGCGAGGACGCCGCCCTTGGAGGCGGTGTAGGAAATCTGGGAGACGGCGGCGCCCATCGTCGCGACGAAGGAGGCGACGTTGACGACCGAGCCGCCGCCGGCCTCGAGCAGGTGCGGGATGCCGTGCTTGCAGCAGAGGAAGACGCTGCGCAGGTTGACGTCCTGGACCCGCTGCCACGACTCCAGCGAGGTCTCCAGGACCGAGCCGTCGTCGGTCGGGTTGATGCCGGCGTTGTTCATCAGCACGTCGATGCGGCCAAACTCCTCGTCGACCCGCCGGAAGGCTTCGACGACCTGGCCCTCGTCGGAGACGTCGGCCTCGATCGTCAGGTCCCCCTCGGCCTCGGTGGACAGGTCGACGCCGACGACCGTCGCCCCCTCGGCCGCGAACAGCCGCGCCGAGGTGGCGCCGATCCCGCTCGCCGTCCCGGTGATGACGCAGACCTTGCCGTCGAGCCTCGCCATCGTCAGCCTCCCTCGGTCGCGTAGTAGACGTTCTTGACGTCGGTGTAGTACTCGAGCGCGTCGGGGCCGAGCTCGCGGCCGACGCCGGACTGCTTGAAGCCGCCGAAGGGGGTGGAGACGCGGACCGAGGTGTTGGAGTTGATCGAGACGACGCCGGTGTCGATCGCCCGCGCCACCCGCAGCGCCCGCGCCCCGTCCCGGGTCCAGATCGAGCCCGAGAGGCCGTAGATCGTCTCGTTGGCAAGGCGGACCGCGTCGGCCTCGGAGTCGAAGGGGATGACGCAGGCGACCGGGCCGAAGATCTCCTCGGCGGCGGCGCGGTCGTCGTTGGCGACCGGCGCCAGCACGGTCGGCGGGAACCAGTAACCGGGGCCGTCGGGGGCGCTGCCGCGGATCGCGACCGGGGCGTCGTCGGGAACGTAGGAGGCGACGGCTTCGCGCTGACCGGCGGAGATCAGCGGCCCCATCTGCGTCGACTCCGAGAGCGGGTCGCCGACCGCGATCCCCTCGACCGCCGGCGCCAGCGCCGCGAGGAAGTCGTCGAGGGCGGAGCGCTCGACCAGGATCCGCGAGCGCGCGCAGCAGTCCTGGCCGGCGTTGCCGAAGACCGCCATCGGCGCGGCCTCGGCCGCCGCTTCGAGGTCGGCGTCGGCGAAGACGACGTTGGCCGACTTGCCGCCCAGCTCCAGCGTCACCCGCTTGATCGTCTGCGCCGCCCCGGCGGCGATCCCGCGGCCGACCTCGGTCGAGCCGGTGAAGGCGATCTTGGCGACGTCAGGGTGCTCGACGAGGCGCCTGCCGCAGACGCTGCCGGGCCCGGCGACGACGTTCAGCACCCCCTCGGGGAGGCCGGCGTCGAGGGCGAGCACCTCCAGCTCCAGCGCGGTCACCGGCGTCAGCTCCGCCGGCTTCAAGACGACGCAGTTGCCGGCGGCGAGGGCCGGTGCCACCTTCCAGGCGGCGATCGTCAGCGGGAAGTTCCAGGGGACGATCAGGCCGACGACGCCGAGCGGCTCGCGGAAGGTCATGTCGACCCCGCCGGCGACCGGGATCGTCTGCCCGAGCAGCCGCTCCGGCGCGCCGGCGTAGTAGCGGAAGGTCTCGACCACCATCCCGATCTCGCCGCGGGCGTCGCCGATCGGCTTGCCGGCGTTGCGGGCCTCCAGCGTCGCCAGCTCCTCGCGGCGCGCCTCGATCGCCTCGGCGAGGTCGCGCAGCAGCTTCGCCCGGTCGGCCGGCGCCACCGCCCGCCAGGCCGGGAAGGCGCTCTTCGCCCGCGCCACCGCCGCGTCTACCTCCTCCACCCCGGCGCGCGGCACCTCCGCCATCACCTCCTCCGTGGCCGGCTCGATCACCTCGATCGCGCTCACGCCGCCGCGCCGCCTATCGAGTTGTTCCTTTTGGTCGCTATTCCCCCAAAAGGAACAGGCGAATGGTGGGCGGAGCGTGCCGCGTCGACCAAGGCCGCGATCACCTTGCTGCTCTCGTCCTCCTCGGGGTGCCAGACGACGCCGAGGGCAAAGTGGCTGCCGGGCAGCTCGATCGCCTCGGGGAGGTCGTCCTCGGCCGACCATCCCGTCACCCGCAGCCCCTCGCCGAGCCGGTCGACACCCTGGTGATGATGGGACCAGACGACGAAGCTCTCGACTCCGGCCGCCGTACAGGCGAGCGACTCCGGGTCGAGGCGCACGTGGTGCTCGCTGAAGGTGCCGGCGACCGTGCGGTGGGTCTCGCTCCCCACCGCCTCCGGCAGGTGCTGGACCAGCGTCCCGCCCAGCGCCACGTTCAGCAGCTGCATGCCGCGGCAGATTCCCAGCACCGGCATGTCGCGCTCCAGCGCCCGCCGCGCCAGCGCCAGCTCGAAGGCATCGCGGTCGGGCCAGGTGCCCTTCGTCTCCGGGTGCGGCTCGGCGCCGTAGCTCGCCGGGTCGATGTCGGCGCCTCCGGCCAGCATCAGCCCGTCGACGCGGTCGAGCAGGACGTCGGGCTCGGAGACCACGGACTCGTCGGGTGGCAGGACGATCGCGATCCCGCCCGCCCGCTGCACGCAGCGCACGTAGGCGCGCGGCGCCAGCGTCACCTCGTAGCCGTCCCAGACCCCCCAGGAGACCCGCTCGACCGCCGCGCAAATCCCGATCGCCGGCGCCTCGCTGCCAGCCGCGCCGGTCACAGCCGCTCGAAGCCCCGGTAGCGCTCCCAGTCGGTGACGGCGGCCTCGAAGGCCTCGATCTCCACGCCCGCCCGGTTCAGGTAGTGGTCGACGACGTCGGCGCCGAAGGCCTCCTTGGCGACCTCGCCGGCGGCGAAGGCGTCGCGGGCCTCGTAGATGTTCGACGGCACCCGCGGCTTGTCGGACTCGTACGCGTTGCCCTCGAAAGCCTCCTCCAGCGGCAGCTCCCGGTCGATCCCGTGCAGGCCGGCGGCGATCATCGCGCTCAGCGCCAGGTAGGGATTGACGTCGGCGCCCGGCAGCCGGTTCTCGACCCGCAGCCCCTCGCCGTGGCCGACGACCCGCAGCGAGCAGGTGCGGTTGTCCCGTCCCCAGGCGATCGCGGTCGGCGCGAAGGAGCCCTTGGCGAAGCGCTTGTAGCTGTTGACGTGCGGCGCGTACATCAGGGTCAGCTCCCGCATGCAGGCGAGCTGGCCGGCGACGAAGTGATCGAACATCTCCGGGTCGGCGGCGAAGGCGTTGGAGTCGTCGTCCCGCGCCAGCGAGCAGTGGATGTGGCACGAGTTCCCCTCGCGCTCGTTGAACTTCGCCATGAAGGTGATCGCGTGCCCCTCCTGGGCGGCGATCTCCTTGGCGCCGTTCTTGTAGATCGCGTGGTTGTCGGCGCTGCGCAGGGCGCCCTCGTAGCGGAAGTTGATCTCGTGCTGGCCGAGGTTGCACTCGCCCTTGGAATTCTCGACCTCCATCCCCGCCCCGGACATCTCGTTGCGGATGCGGCGGATCAGCGGCTCCACCCGCGCCGTCCCCAGCAGCGAGTAGTCGATGTTGTAGAGATTGGCCGGCTCGAGGTCGTGGAAGCCCTTCTTCCAGGCCTCCTCGTAGGTGTTGCGGAAGACGATGAACTCGAGCTCGGTCGCGGCCTTGGCGGTGACGCCGCGGTCGGCCAGCCGGTCGAGCTGCCGGCGCAGGATCTGCCGCGGCGAGGCGGCGACTTCGCGGCCGTCCGACCACTGCACGTCGGCCATCACCATCGCCGTCCCCGGCAGCCACGGCACCATCCGCAGCGTCTCCAGGTCCGGGACCATCTCGAAGTCGCCGTAGCCGGTGTCCCAGGAGGACATCGCGTAGCCGCCGACCGTTTCCATGTCGACGTCGACGGCGAGCAGGTAGTTGCAGCCCTCGGCCCCGTGCTTGAGCACGTCGCCGAGGAAATGCGACGCCGTCAGCCGCTTGCCCTGCAGCCGGCCCTCCATGTCGGCGATCGCGAGCAGCACGGTGTCGACCGTGCCGTCCGCGACCGCCTTTTTCAGCTCCTCGACGGTCACCCGCGGAACGTTACGCCGCCGCGGTCACGGGCGAGCCGGGCCGACCTCGGGCTCGGGCCCGATCGCTTCCTCGATCTCGATCTCCCGCACCTGCCCGGTGAAGTGCTTGCGGGCGCTGGCGAACCAGCCGATCGCGGCGAGGAGGATGACGACGCCCACCATGAGCGGCGCGTAGTTGAACGACTCCCAGGTGAATTCGTCGTTCCACGGCACCGCCAGCGGCGTGAACGGGAGGCAGAAGATGATCGTGATCAGCCCGACCCAGAAGGTCGCGAAGCTGTTCATCCATTTGTACTTGCGCCCGTTGTTCCAGGGGCCGACCTCGAACTCGTCCCCCTTGCGCCAGCGTAGGAAGATCGGGATCACGTAGGCGATGTAAAGGCCGATCACGGCGATCGAGACGACCGCGAAGAAGGCGAAGGGGACGTTTTCCCCGTTGCCCTTCAGCGCCGGCAGGGTGATCAGCAGCGCCGCCGTCGCCATCACCAGCACGGCGTAGACCGGGACCCGCTCGGAGTTGACGGTGGAGATCTTCGACGAGGCCCGGCTCCCGAACCCTTTGTCGCGCGAGAAGGCGTAACACATGCGCGAGGCGCTGGTCAGGCAGGCGGCGCCGCAGAAGAGCTGGCCGACGACGGAGATGATGAGGACGAACTTGCCCCAGCCGGAGCCCAGCGCTTCGACCAGCAGCGTCGGCGCGAAGCCGAGCGCTTCGTTGGCGCCGTCGACGTTGGTGACCGCGAAGGTGATCGCCAGCAGCACGATCCAGCCGATCAGCGCCGAGTAGAAGATCGACTTCCACACTCCCTTCGCCGCCGATTCCGAGGCGCCGTGGGTCTCCTCGGAGATGTGCGCGGAGGCGTCGAAGCCGGTGATCGTGTACTGGGTCAGCAGGAAGCCGAGCGGCAGGACGTAGAACCAGTACATGCCGTCGCTGAAGCCGCTGTTGTTGATCCGGTGGCCGAAGACGAAGCTGAAGCTCTGGTGGCCGTCGGGGACGAGGATGAGGACGATGACGATCGCGGCGACGCCGAGCACGTGCCACCAGACGGAGACGCTGTTGACCAGCGAGAGCATGTGCGTTCGCCGGACGTTGACGATCGTGTGGACCGCCAGGATCAGCGCGAAGAGGAGGAAGACCTCGCCGAGGATGTGGACTTCGTCGCCGAAGTTGACCCCGAGCAGGTTGACTTCGTAGAGGCCGAGGACGACGTTGAGGAAGGTCGCGCAGGCGTAGTCGACGGAGGCCAGGACGGCGACCAACCCGATCAGGTTGAACCAGCCGGTGAACCAGGCCCAGACCGGCCCGCCGAGGCGACCCGACCACCAGTAGATGCCGCCGGCCGTCGGGTAGGCGGAGACCAGCTCGGCCATGCAGAAGCCGATGATCAGGATCGGGATCGAGATCAGCGGCCAGCCGATCGAGATCGCGATCGGGCCGCCGTTGTTCCAGGCCTGACCGTAGGTGGTGAAGCAGCCGGCGAGGATCGAGATGATCGTGAACGAGATCGCGAAGTTGGAGAACCCGCTCCAAGCCCGGTTGAGCGACTGTTTGTAGCCGAGCTCGGCTAGTCGCTGTTCGTCACGATCAGGGGACGAGACACTGCTCTCCATCAACCCTCTCCCTTCCTGAGCCTTCCCAAGCTCGCGGATAAAAGGTTCAATAAACCGACCTATAAGGTTGAGGAGGAGCCTAGAACCGCCCTTGACCGGTGTCAACCTTGACCCGCGTTGATCGCGGTGGAGAATCACCCTCACGCCGTGGCCTCCCTCGCCGACACCCTCGGACCGATCTCCGCCCGCCTTGGTGAGCTGGAAGGGGAGCCGCTTCCGCTCGAGGGCGGGATCACCAACCGCAACTACCGGGTGCGGTTCGCCGGTGAGGACGTGGTCGTCCGCCTGCCGGGCAAGGACACCGAGCTGCTGGAGATCGACCGGGCGGCGGAGCGGGCGGCCGGGGAACTGGCGGCGCGGGCCGGGGTGGGGCCGGCGGTGGTGGCGATGCTCGACGACCCGCCCTGCCTCGTCACCGAGTTCGTCGTCGGCGAGCCGATGCGGCCCGAGGAGCTGCGCGAGCCGGCGGCGCTGAGCGAGGTGGCGGCGGCGCTGCGGACCCTGCACGCCCGCGAGGAGCGGCTGCCCGTCGCCTTCTCCGCCTTCCGCATCGTCGAGACATACGCGGCGCGGATGGCCGATCGCGGGGCCGAGGTCCCCGGCTCATACGAGTGGGCGCTGGCCGCCGCGCAGCGGATCGAAGCCGCCCTGGTCGGCCCCGAGCACGAGCCGGTCCCCTGCCACGACGACCTCCTCTCCGCCAACTTCATCCGCTCGCCGGCGGGGGTGCGGATCATCGACTGGGAGTACGCCGGGATGAACGACCGCTACTTCGACCTCGGCAACTTCGCCGTCAACAACGAGCTCGGCGAGGCCGAGGAGGCGGAGCTGCTCGCCGCCTACTTCGAGTCGCCGGCGAGCCCGCGGCGGCTTGCCTCGCTGCGGCTGATGCGTTTCATGTCCGACTTCCGCGAGGCGATGTGGGGGGCGGTGCAGAGCACGATCTCCGACCTCGACTTCGACTTCCACGACTACTGCGCCAAGCACTTCGACCGCATGCGCGAGTTCGCCGGCGAGGGGCGGCTGGAACGGCTGCTGGAGGAAGCCGACGGTGCCGCGGGCTGAGCTGCCGGACGCCGCGCGCTGCGTCGTCATCGGCGGCGGCGTCGGCGGCACCTCGCTCGCCTACCACCTCGCGAAGCTCGGCTGGAAGGACGTCGTCCTGCTGGAGCGCTCGCAGCTCACCTCCGGCTCGACCTTCCACTCGGCCGGGCTGGTCGGGCAGCTGCGCGGCTCGGTCTCGCTGACGAAGATGATGATGCACTCGGTCGAGCTCTACCGGCGGCTCGGCGAAGAGTCCGAGTTCGACCCCGGCTGGACCGAGTGCGGCGGCATCCGCCTCGCCTCCAGCGAGGAGCGGCTGGAGGAGCTGCGCCGGCAGGCGGGCTGGGCGAAGACCTTCGGGCTGCCGCTGGAGCTGATCTCCGCCGCCGAGGCGCAGGAGCTGTTCCCGCTGATGTCGACCGAGGGCGTGCTCGGCGCCGCCTGGCTGCCGACCGACGGCTACATCGACCCGGCCCAGCTCACCTACGCGCTCGCCGACGGCGCCCGCCAGGGCGGCTGCCGCATCTTCACCGAGACGCGGGTGACCGGGATCGAGGTCCGCGATGGGCGGGTCCGAGGCGTCCGCACCGAGCGGGGCGACGTCGCCGCCGAGGTGGTGGTCGACGCCGGCGGCATGTACGCGGCCGAGATCGCCCGCCTGGCCGGCGTCCGCGTGCCGCTGATTCCGATGTCCCACCAGTACCTGGTGACCCAGCCACTCGACGAGGTCCGCGAGGCGCGCCAAAACCAAAAAGTCCGCCGGACCTTTGCCCCGCATAGCGGTGGAAAGGACCGGCACACTCGCGGCCACCTTCCCACCCTGCGCGATCCCGACCTGCTCGTCTACTACCGCGAGGACGGGGACGGGCTGGTGATGGGCGGCTACGAGCGGCGCAGCGAGCCGGCCTTCCTGCCGGGGGGGACGGGACGGGTGGAGGCGATCCCGGCCGACTTCAACGGCCAGCTGCTGGAAGAGGACTGGGAGCGCTTCGAGGAGATCACCGAGAACTCGAAGCGGCGGGTGCCGGCGATGGACCGGATCACCGTCACCAAGCTGATCAACGGCCCCGAGGCCTTCACGCCGGACAACGAGTTCTGCCTCGGCGAGACCGAGGTCGGCGGCTTCTTCGTCTGCGCCGGCTTCTGCGCCCACGGCCTCGCCGGCGCGGGCGGTGTCGGCAAAGTCCTCGCCGAGTGGATCGTCGAGGGCGAACCGAGCCTCGACCTCTGGCACATGGACATCCGGCGCTTCGGCGCCCAGTACCGCTCCCCCGCCTACACCCACGCGCGGATCAAGGAGACCTACGAGACCTACTACGACATCCGCTACCCCAACCACGAGCGGCAGGCGGGGCGGCCGCTGCGGGTCTCCCCCGCGAACGCCTGGCACCGCGAGCACGGCGCCGCCTTCGGCGAGAAGTCCGGCTGGGAGCGGGTCAACTGGTACGAGCGCAACGCCGCCGCCGGGGACGAGGGGCTGCGGCCGCGCGGCTGGGCGGGGCGGCACTGGTCGCCGGCGATCGGCGCCGAGCACCGCGCCGCCCGCGAGGCGGTCGCCCTCTTCGACGAGAGCTCCTTCGCCAAGCTGGAGATCGAGGGCGAAGGCGCAGAGTCGTTCCTCGAAACCCTCTGCGACAACCGCGTCGGCCGCGACGTCGGCCAGATCACCTACACGCAGATGCTCAACCGCCGCGGCGGCATCGAGTGCGACTTCACCGTGGCCCGGCTGGCCGAGGACCGCTTCGGGGTCGTCACCGGCACCGCCTTCGGCAACCACGACCGCGAGTGGATGCGACGCCACCTCCCCGGCGGCGACGAGGTCCGCATCCACGACGTCACCTCGCGCTGGGCCTGCTTCGGAATCTGGGGGCCGCGGGCACGCGACGTGCTGCAGCCGCTGACCCCCCAGGACCTCGGCGACGACGCCTTCCCCTACATGAGCCTGCGGGAGACGACGGTCGGCGACGTGCCGGTGCGGATGCTGCGGGTGACCTACGTCGGCGAGCTCGGCTGGGAGCTCTACTGCCCGACCGAGTACGGCCTCGGGCTGTGGCGGGCGCTCTGGGAGGCGGGCCAACCGCATGGCATCGTCGCCGGCGGCTACCGCGCGATCGACAGCCTGAGGCTCGAGAAGGGCTACCGCGTCTGGGGCGCCGACATCACTCCGGACGAGACCCCATACGAGGGCGGCGTCGGCTTCTGCGTCAAGCTCGACAAGGGCAACTTCAACGGCCGCGACGCCCTCCTCGAGGCGAAGGACCGAGGCCCCCGCTCGCGCCTGCGCTGCCTCACCCTCGCCGACCCCCACTCGATCGCCCTCGGCAACGAGCCGGTCCGCATCGACGGCGAGATCGCCGGCCGCGTCACCACCGGCGGCTACGGCTACACCGTCGAGCGCTCGATCGCCTACGCCTACCTGCCGCCGGAGGCAAGCGAGCCGGGAACCGCCGTCGAGGTAGAGATCTTCGGCCGCTGGGTCGAGGGCGAGGTGGCGAGCGAGCCGCTCTTCGACCCGAAGGGGGAGCGGGTCAGGGGCTAGGCGTTTTCGAGCCGCAGCGGCGCCGGCAGGAGGCCGGCGAGGATGTGCTCGGTCCCCTCGGTGTGCTCGCGCATCTCCCGCACCGCCCCCGGGCCGTCGCCCTTGCGCAGCGCCTGCAGCAGCCTCGCGTGTTGCTCGTTGGAGCGGGTGAGGACCTCGGGCGGGTGGGCAATAAGCGCGATCAAGGCGCTCATCTGCGACTGCGCGTCGGTCATCGCGCTCAGCAGCCGCGGCGACTGCGCCGCCTCGGCGATGCCGATGTGGAAGCGGATGTCGGTGCGGCGGAACTCCTCGAAGTCCTCGAGCTCGTCGTCCATCTTCGCGATCAGCTCGTCGAGGCGGTCAAACTGCTCGGCGCTCCCCCGCTCCGCTGCCAGCAGGACCGCGCCGGACTCGATCGCCAGCCGGTAGTCGAGCACCGCCCAGGCGCCCTGGTCCAGCGGCTCACCGTCGGGCTCGGTCAGCGGCGGCCGCTCGGCGACGAACGTGCCGCCGGTCCGCCCGCGCAACGAGACCAGGTGCCCGCTCTGCACCAGAGCCGTCAGCGCCTGCCGCAAGGTCGAGCGCGATATCCGCAGCTGCTTCGCCAGCTCCCGCTCCGGCGGCAGCTTCGAGCCAGGGGCCAGCAACCCAGCGCGGATCGCGCTGCCCAATCTCTCCACCGTCTCCTCGAACGTGCTCGCCGGCTGCACCGGCATGAACACAGCCTCGAGCGCCGCGTCGCGCTCCATACGACAACCGTACCGCCCGCTTAGGAATCCATGTCCATATAGCGGTTAAAGGCCTCGCGGGCGAGGTCGCTCAACGAGCGCCCTTCCTTGTCGGCCTGCGCCCAAGCAGCCTCGTAGAGGTCGGGCGGGACGCGGAAGCTGACGCGCGGCGAGTGGCCTTTGGGACCGAGCGAGGGTCGTCCGACATAGCGCCGCTCCACCTTGTCCAGGTCGAGCCCATCTCGCTCAAATTCTTCAGCCATCTCTTCGGCGATCTCCTCGGTGATCACCGTTCCCGAGTCAGTCACCCACCGCAGCTCCTCCTCGGCCTTCTGTTTCCGCTTGTTCACTTTTCTTGCCATAAGCGTGCCTCCTCGTAGAGCCCTCGGTGGCTCTCTCGCAGGTTCATTGCGTGGATCACCAGGAACTCGTCCTCTTCCCGTTCGGCGGCCGTGACCTCGAGCGCCACTCCCTCGAGGTCATCACCGAGAAAGGTGATTCGTCGGTCGGGCCGTTCGCTCATGGGCTTCCATCTTCGTTCGACAATCTGAAGGCCACACTTGTTGATGACGTACAGCGACCGCTCGCGCGAAATCCGGTGCTTGGTCGCTGACCGCGCGAACCTGATCTTCGCTTCCTCGGGCCAAACATTCTGTCTGACAGAATAGCTCAGATTCGGATCGAGCTCTTTCTTCAGCACGCGCATAAACAACCAAGGCGGGTTGACCTCTTCGTAGCGCGTCTTCGGAACGAAGACGAAGGCGCGGCCGTCCTCGGACAGATGCAGAGACCGCCTCGTCCAGTAGTGCTTGTAAATCTGCAGCCGGGTCCCGTCGAGCAGCCGCACCGTCCCCATCCACATGAAGTCTTCGACGTGGTCTGGAGCGAGGTTCAGCAGCGGCTCCCATTCGGGAGCGTCGATGCGCAGCCATTTCCCTCGGATCGGTTTCTGCGGCACGGCCACAACCTCCCGAGGGAGGTGTGACCGAACAAGACGTGGGAGTACCGCCTTTGAAGATCCTCAGCGACTAGGGACGGACTTTTCACTCCCGCCCGCACCACGACCTGTCGCGTCGATTTCTCCCCCGGCCGTTCGTCATCCCTATAAAGGGACACGGAAGAGAGCCGGGTCCGCGTCAAAAGGAGGGCATGATGGGGAAGATCGTCGTCACGGAGTTCATCTCGCTCGACGGGGTGATCGAGGACCCGGGCGGGTCCGAGGACTACAGCCGCGGCGGCTGGGCTTTCGACTTCAGTCGCGGCGCCGACGGGGACAAGTTCAAGCTCGACGAGCTCTGGGAGGCCGAGGCCCAGCTGCTCGGCCGCGTCACCTACGAGGGCTTCGCCGCCGCCTGGCCGCAGCGCGAAGACGAGGCCGGCTTCGCGAAGAAGATGAATGAGATGCCGAAGTACGTCGTCTCCTCGACCCTGGAGCGGCCGGAGTGGCAGAACACCACTGTCCTCAGCGGCGACGCCGCCCGTGCCATCGCCCAGCTCCGCGACGAAGTCGACGGCGTCATCCTCGTCGCCGGCAGCGCCACCCTGGTGCGGACCCTGGTCGAGCACGACCTGGTCGACGAGCTGCGCCTGATGGTCTTCCCGGTGCTCCTCGGCGCCGGCAAGCGGCTCTTCCCGGAGGGCGAGGCGAAACGGCCGCTGAAGCTGACCGAGGCGAAAACCGTCGGCGACGGCGTCGCGATCCTGCGCTACGAGCGCTCTTAGCGGCGACCACAAGATCGCTTAGAACGGGCGGCCAGCTCACCCTGCCGGGGAGTAGGGTGAGCCGATGCCCACCTTCGAGGTTCGCTTCAAGGGCATGCTCACCGGTCAGGAGCGCGAGCGGCTCACCGCTGCCGGAATCCGGCTCGAAGGTAGCCAGTCCTCGCTGGTCACCGGCTCACCCGAGACCGGAATAGTCCGCACCGGCCGCCCGATCTACTCCGTCCTCCTCGAGGCCGATTCCGCGGAGAAGGCCCTGACCAAGGTCCGCGAGGCGATCGAACCGGACACGGCGAACTTCTCGGGCTGGGAAGTAGCGCCGGCCTGATCAGACCTGAGTGACGGCCAGGACGCCAAGGACGAGGGAGGTGAGCCCGAGGCTGAACCCTCCCGCCATCAGCGCATACATGAGGCGGTCGAGCCGGTCAGTGAGGTGCCGCAACTCGCTTCTGACTTCTTTCAGCTCCCCTTTGAGTCCTCCCATCTCATCGATCCTGTTCTCGCTGCAGTTACCCATTCGACCCTCCATCTTCGGTCCCTCAGTCACATCTGTATTGTAGACAGAAAGTTTCCCTGGTTGCGCCCAGGGGAAGGCAATCTTTGCGCCGATGGGGTATCGCTGCCTTGCCAATATATATAACTAATATGTTATAGTTGTGACAAATGACCCGCGAACAGTCCGCCATCCGCTGCGGTTCCCTCATCAAGGATCTCCGCCGTCGAAGCGGCATTGGCCAGGCAGAGCTCGCCCGTCGGCTGGGAACGGAGCAGCCGGCGATCAGCCGGATCGAGCGAGACGTCGTCTCTCCATCGCTAGACACGATGAATCGGCTGTTTGAAGCGATGGACATGACCTTCACCCTCGAGCCGCTGCGGCTCCAGGATCGCGTGCCCGGCGGGGGCAACCAGTCCATTGCCGAGCTCCGCGCTGATTTCCGCAATCTGACCGCAGAGGAGCGGCTCGCGCAGGCCGCTCATCTGAGTGAGGTCGCCACCGAACTGGCGTCGAACGCGCGGCAATGACCGAGCCACTGAAACTCGAGGGCCTCATCGGCGTCTTGATCGATCACGACGTCGCCTTCGTGATCGTCGGCGGCTTCGCCGTCGTTGCCCACGGCTACGTCCGGGCGACCAAGGACGTCGACATCTGTCCCGACCCCGCCGAGGACAACCTGCGGCGACTGGCAGCGGCGCTGGCGGAGCTCGAAGCTGAGCCGCTCGGACTGGACGGCTTCGCCCCGGAGGAGTTCGACCTCCGCCCCGACCACGAAGGGCTGCAGCTCGGGGGCAATTGGACCCTCCGCACCAAGTACGGCCGGCTCGACGTCCTCCAACACATCAAGGGACTGGGCGGAGATGAAGGGGGTTGGAAGGAGCTCTCCCGCCACGCCATTCCCAGCAACTTCGTTGGCCATGAATGCCTCTTCGCCAGCTACGAGGAGCTGCTCTCCATGAAGAGAGCGGCCGGCCGGCCGCAGGACGAGTTCGACATCAAAAGCCTGAAGGCAGCCCGGGGAGAGCTCTGAGGTTCTTCCAGTGAGCCGCCATCAAATCTGCGAGCACGCCATCGTGCGCCTCCGACGCCCGGTCGGCAACTGGCAGCTCGGAACGGAGGGCACCGTAGTCGCCGCCAAGGGGGCGTCAAAACTCGTCGAGATCGCAGACGAACAGGGCAACATGCTCGATCTCGTCACCGTCATTGATGGAGATCTTGACTTGGTTTGGAGTCCAGCAGAGCACTCTCGATCCGCCTGAGAAGCGGAGGCTGCCCAACGGACTGGGCCTGAACGACCACCAGGCCATCATGGCTTCCATTCGCCGAAACGAGCGCCGGCGACGTTCCCCTTAGCCGATGCCTTCCTTCTGCTAGCTCGCAATCTCCGAACACGATGGTGGTGCGCATTCGATAAATACCACGGTTCGCCTTATTGGTTCATCAACCCGCACTTGTGATCTTCACTAGTCACTTGTTAATCTGAGAGAAGTGGCAGCAGGGGACTTGTCGTATGCGGATCTCTCGCAGATCCTTCGTTTCCTTGCACGAGCTATTGAGCGGCAACCGGACGAGCGGAGCGCACACAACCTTGAGCACCGGCGGTTGGTGACCATCCAGCGCCTCTTGGCAGGCGAACGGGTCGACGCCAGCTTGCTCACCTACAACTTCCGAGGCTTCCATGTCGGCCTTGCGATCTCCGGTCCCGAAGGGAGCATCACCCTCGGTGATCGGCGCCAAAGGCTGAACTCACGACTTCTACTTGCGAAGGCCGACACCGAGACCACGTGGGGGTGGCTCGGCGGCGATCTCCGAGGGCTTCGTCTCGATCTCGAAGTACTACTTGCCGAAGAGTGGCCGAACGGCGTCGCTATTGCCTGCGGCGAACCCTCGGAGGGACTCGGCGGCTGGTGCCTCACCCATCGTCAGGCCCTAGCCGCCCTGCCAATTGCGCAAGCCGGCCCAACCCACCTGATCCACTACCGCGACGTCGCCCTGTTAGCAGCCACCCTCCACGATGACCTTCTCTCCTCTTCCCTCCGCCGTTCCTATCTCGAGCCACTGGAAGAAGAACGGGACGGGGGACTCTCCGCCAAGAACACCCTGCGCGCCTATTTCAAGGCGGAGCGAAACGCCTCATCCACTGCTGCTGTGCTCGGGGTAAACCGCGCCACCGTGCGCAACCGATTAGTCGTGATCGAAGAGCGCCTAGGCTGCTCTCCCGATATGTGTTCGGCTGCGCTTGAGGTTGCACTCGCATTGGATGCCATCGACACAGTGGGTCACACCTAGCAATTTGCCTATCTCCTTCTGCAAAGTCCACCCATAGTGCTCAGGCAGTAACTGGGGCGGCTTGAAAGGCTTACCACTTCTCAAGCCAAGTAGGAGGATAACTATGGAAACCACCCTTGGACCGCGGCACGAGGCTTCTGTCCATCGGTCGTTGGTGATTGCGTTGGTGCTCGCAGTTCTGGCGTTGGGAGCGTGGGCCGCTAAGGGGCCAGTTCAGCAGGCCAGTGCCACCAACTTCTGTATGGAATGGACGCTTCAGCCCTTCGGGCATAGCGGAGACCGGTGTGATGCTGGCCCGGGCTCGTGGGGTCGACTGATGACTGCGACCGTCCAGACCTTCCAGCGGGCTGGCTGCGTGAATTACCACGGATGGTACGGGGAGTACTACCGGAGCTGGGCTTGCTTCCCCAATAGCTCAAATGGCTACATCGTTGTCCCACACGACGGCGGGTCATATATCCCGATCATTCGGAACAACAACCTGACTTACTCTGGAAAATTCAGTGGCGCTTACCAGTGCTGCTGGGTTGAATGAAGCGGCTCTTTACCGCGCATGCAAGCCGGCGTTGGCCTCTGGTCAGCGTCGGTTTGTTCGCAATCTTGGTAGTGGCGCTTGTGGCGATCACCGACAGCGGCGAGCCAGTCAATACTTCGCACCCTTTTGGTTCGGCCAGCTTCTCAGTGTTTGACCAGGGTCGCACTGGTCTACCGAAATCGCTCGAAAGGCGCCTCCCCCCAGCACCACGAAGTATCAGGTGGTCTGAGGCACATCGCCTAGTGGGGATTGGTCCCAAAGTTTGGGCATTCCTCGGCGAGGACGAGCTTTGTCTTCTAGGGCAAGAGGGTGCGGCGTCGATTACCGTCGTTTGCACCGGTCGGCGGCGGGCTTTGGAACACGGCATCTTCATTGCTTCAGTTCGTGATTCTTCGATGAGCGACTCCGGGCCTGTCCGAGAAGTCATCGGGTTAGCTCCGGACTCGGCTGGTGTCGTGCACCTGATTACGCCAGGCTCGAAGTCGGTTACCGTTCCTGTCGACCATAACGTCTTCATTTGGCGCGATGACGTCCCAGCATCACCCCTCACCGCCGTGTTGGCTCGCCGTTAGATCGCCATTTGGCTGATCCGCGGACGGCCATGGCCTTCCTTAGGGCTGTTCGAACGTGTGCTGGTACTGCGTCGACGGGCCGCTGCCGTAGATCGGCTTGAAGGATGCCTGCTGCTCGCAGGGCGGAGCGGCTATGCCGGAGGTGCTGGTCTGGCCGCTAAATGCGTATTTCTGAATTCGTTCAAACAGGAGTTTCGCGTTTTCGTCCTGGGTGCGGGTGATGGCCCCAGTTTCGAAGTTTTTGGTCTCCCTCGTCCTTTCTTTAAAGGCCGGGTCTTCCCAGTCATTGGGATCGATGGTGGCCGTTATGCCGGTAGTGCACTGGCGAGTTTCGAAGCTCGGCAAGCCGGATACGAGGCCTTCTGCCCACTTCGGGGGGCTGTATGCGCTATTCCGGTTGATCGTCAGGCGTCGTGGATAGGTCGCGATGGTTTCGGGGGTCATGGGCCCGAGTGCACGCAGGTAGTGAGGTGGTTCTCCCGTTTGCCCTTCGACCGTGAGGGTGCCGTTGAAGGTGGCGGCGAGATTCGCGAAGAAGGAGGTCAACTCAGTCCTGTAGAGCCTGAGGCCAACAAGGATCGGGTTGAGATTCCTGACAAAGGGATCCACCGCCCGCAGCAGTGGCGGGAATTCGTCGCGGAAAATCTTGCGGAAGGCTGAGAAGCCTGAGGGAGCCCGCTTGATCACCGGACCAAGTCCTTCGAAGAAGGCCTTTGATTCGGGGGCCAGCTTCGAGAGGGCGATCAGCGTCGGGGAAAGCTCTTCCGCAGCCGGCACCAGCTGGCGCATGAGCGGATCGGCGTTCAGCGAGAAGTCTTTGAGTTGGCTGAACGTCAGACGAGACTCGTCCAGGAACGTCGGGAAGGCTCGGAAAAGCGCTTCGATATCGCGGTTGCGACGGGCGGTCGTCTGGAAGACCGCGTTTGAGCTCTGGATCAAGTCGGCTAACTCGCCTTTTCGCCCACGGAGCGCATTGAACGTCGTCGCCCCATTGCTGAAGAGCTGCCCGACGGCCAGTCTCTGGCTGTCGAGGACGCGGAAGAGCTTGTCGAATTCGGTAAAGGTCGGTTCCAGGCCGCCGATCGCGTAGGAGAGATTCTGCCCCTGGCCGTTAATCGCCACAGCCGCTTCCTGCATCCATTCCTGGAAAGCCGCCCGGGTCTGAGCGTTAAAGGTGCTGAAGATCTCATCCAACTGGACAGACTCGGCGACGTTCGCCGCCGGCAGCGTGCCGCCGTCGGCGAGCTCCGGTCCTTCACGCGACCCCGGCGTCAGTTCGATGTAGGTCTCGCCGAGGAGGGTCTTGGTGCGGAGGATCGCGCGGGTCGACTCGGGCAGCGGCGCGTAGCGGTCATCGATCGCCGCGGTAGCAAGGGCTTGCTTGCCGTCCGGGTCCAGTTCGATCGTCTGGACTTTGCCGACGTTGACGCCGGAGATGCGGACGTCGGATTGTTCAGCCAGCTGCGTTGCCTCTCTGAAGGGAATTTTGACCTCATAGGTTTTGGCCCGGAAAGGCGTCGGTCCTCCGAAGGTGACCCAAAGGAAGAGCAGGATCCCGAAGCACGACAGCGCGAAGCCGGTGATCACAAGGAGCTGGGTGGTGCTTGGGGCGCGCTTACTCATTTCGATTCACAGGTCCCATTCGAGTTTTCAACATCAAAATCAACTGGGATTTCCTCTTTGTTTGGGAGCCCAATGGTTTCGATCAGGGTCTGCAAGTACGGGTTCCCTTTTTCCGTCTGCTGCGCGGCGTACCCATATCCGAGGTCGGCCCCCGTGCACGAGATCAAGGTCAGGCTTCGCAGGATCGGGCCCCCCGGGTCTTGGAGGTTGAAGGCGGCATTGAAGTTGTGATTGAGCCAGGGCAGATAGAAAAGAGTGCTCTCGCTCCTCGCCCCTTTGGGCTTGTAGGACAGCTCGTTGAGGAAGGAGTTGAAACCGCCGAGGGAATTGCCAAAGTTGCGTACGGTCTTTTCGAACGGTTTTGCCGCTTCGGCGCTGTGCTCGAGCACCGGCCTGATTTCGCGGGTGAAGGGCCGGATCTGGTCGCGGATGGGCGGGGTCGTTTCCTTGAAGAGCTTTTCGGTGGCCCTGAAAGCCGGCGTCAGCGCCTGGGCCTGTGGGATCAGCTTGATCAGGGTCGGATAAGCGGCCCGCGAGAAGCGGTTGGAACTGGCCAGGCCGGCGTTCGCGGCTTGCAGCGCAGAGGGGAACTCCTCGAAGGCGGCCTGGACTGACTCCTGCTGGTTGGCGAAGTTGCCGAGAGCGGCCTTGGACGAGGTGACGAAGCGCTTGACCGCCTCGTCGTGGCGGGCAAGTTCGGTGGTCAAGAGATTGAAGTTGTGGATCACGCGCGCGATCTCAACGTGGCGCTGGGCAACGACCTTGTTCAGCTTCGCGTTGTAGTGGACGAAGGGCTGGAAGCGCCGGAAGGCGTTCGAGAGCTGCTTGCCGCGGCCGCCGAGGCCCTGCGCTCCCCCCGCAACCAGCAACTGGATGTACTGACGGGTATCGGCGTCGAGGGTGGCGAGGAAAGCGTCGAGATTGGTGTTCGCTTCGGTCTGGGTGAGGGTGAAGTGGTCGCCGTCTTCCACCTTGCCCTTCGTCCCCGGTTCGATCTCGACGATCATGTCGTTGAGGTTCGTTTTCGGGCGCAGAAGGAAGCTGGCATCGGGATGGATCAGTTCCATGTATTTCGGCTCGATGTCCATGCCGACCACCGCGTGGCCGTTTTCGAGGTCGACCGAGGCGACCTTGCCGATCTGGATGCCGGCGATGTCGACCGCCTGGCCTTGGCCCGGCGTTACCGCCTGGGCGGTCGAGAACTCGGCCGTGATGTGGTCGAATTCTTCACCGACCACCGGCAGCCAGGCGGGGAGCGAGGCTTTCTGCTGGGTGAAGATCCCGAGCATCATCACGATGCCGGCAATGGCCAGGACGAAGATCGCGATCGTGTCCTTGCGGCGTCCGCGCACCTGACGGCTGAGCCAAGCGCGGAAGTGGGTCCAGCGGCTCACTTTTTCGGTTGGCAGGCTCATGGGTTCACCCCCGCGACCGACGGAGAGGCGGGACCAACCTGACCAAGAGGACCATTCACGTCCGGAACCGGGTTGGTGTAGCAACGCACCTCAGGTTTAAGCGGCGGTGCCTTGCCGATCTGAGGCTGAGTGCCAGCCGGGTCTTCGATCGTGTGGGCGTAGTTGATTTTTTCGCTCAGAGTCGATTTGTTCGCGTCCGGGAAAGGTTCGCCCACCAGGGTCGGACCGCCGCCGATCTGGGCTCGTGCGTAGGGGCCGTTACCGTCGAAGTTCTGGGCCATCCCTGCGAAGTTCACGAGGTTGTAAAGGAACTCCCGATAGTTGGGTCCGCCGGTGCTGAACTGATCGTTGATCACCTGGTTTCCGGTCGGAACCATCACCTTCGTCGTGCAGAGACTGAGGCGGTTGAGCTGCGGCAGAGTCGTCTTCTTGCTCGCCTGAGCAGCCCCGGCGAGGGCGGGGGTGGATTCAGCCAGCAGCTTGACCGCACCGCCGGCCTCGCGACCGGAGAGGAGCGGTCGAACCTGAGCAAGGAACGGTTTCGAGGCATCGATCAGGCCGGGGAGCTCGGCGACGGCCGGGCGGAACTCGATTGCGTAGGTGCGAAGTGGCGGCAGCGTCCGGTTGAGGCTGACGAGGGAGGCTTGGGTGATCTTCAGCGTCGGCGCCAGCAGCCTGATAGTGGCATTGAGGTTCGTCGACTGGTTGGCGAGGGCGCCGGTGAAGATGTCGAAGTTCTCGATCAGGCCCTGGAGGTCGCGCTGGCGACTGGCGAAGGCACCGAAGGCGCGCCCGGCGCTGGAGACCAGACGCGAGAGGTCGCGCTGCTGGCTGCCGAGGAGAGCGTCGGTGACCTGGGCGCTGTAGCGGCCGGCGTCGCCGCCGTACTGGAGGGCGCCGTTGAGGGCCTCGGCACCGGTCCGGCCTTTGACCTCGGGCAGCTGGGTGAGGTCTTCCTCAGCAGTCGGCTCGTGATTGAGGCCTTTCCCATAGCCCTCGAGCAGGCGCCCGAGGTCGGCCCGCACAGGGCTCTGTAGGAGGGAGAGCACTTCGTCGATCTGGACCGCCGTCGAGGTACGGCTGACGGGGATCGTTCCGCCGCTATCCATATCGGGAGCGCTGGGGCTACCGGGATCGAGTTCGATGAAGAAGTTGCCCTCGAGGAAAATTCGAGGCCGGATCGCGGCGAAAGCGTCGTCGTGGATCGGCTGGCCCGAATCGTCGACGGTGAAGGTGACCTCGGTGTTGTCGCCATCCCGCTCGGTGGCGATGACTTTGCCGACGTCGACGCCGGCGATCCGGACCGGTGAGTTCTTGGCGATGTTGGCGGAGTTCGAGAAGGTCGCCTTCAGTTCGTAGCCGTAGCCGGTGAACGGCACGTGTTTGGTGAAGGCCAGGTAGGGCCCGATCGTAAAGATGAGGATGAAGATGATCGCGATCGTGGCGTTGCTGGGACGCCACTTGATGCGGCCGGTGCCGGCTGCCGCCGCTCGTCGGTCTCGCTCAGGAAGGCGGCTCATTCGTTTTCCTTCCCCCGCGTTTCGGTACCCCAGAGTTCGGGCGAGTGGCCGATAACCGTCTCGCCGGTGACGTATTTCTCGTTACCCGCTTCACAGACGTTCCCTTGGCCGGGCGCTGCCGTCTGCGGGTAGGGGTTGTAGTGAAGATGATTGGCTTTACTGGCCGGATCGTTGGCGGGAGCCCCGGCGAAGCTGCTCTCACTGTTCGGTCCATCAGGGGGGCCGTACGAAACGAATTCAAGCCAGTGTCCGTTGCTGTTGCCGCGACTGGCGGCGCTTGCGATGTTTTTGAACGCGAGGCTCCAGTAGTTGCACACCGTCTGGCTTGGAGTGATGTAGGAAAGCGAAGGCTTGAGCACCCGGTTGGTATCAGTGAGCAGATCAAGGCCGTTGAAGACCCCCGGAGCCTCCTGGAAGTCGACGAGAGCTTCCGCCGTCGGCTGCAGCTGGTTGTTGAGGACAGGCGACGCATTGAGGACCGGGATGCCGGCATGGAGTGATTCGGCGATCACCGGTGAGGTCTCGGCGAGGGCCTTGACGCCAGGCCTTAGAGCGGTGAAGAATCTCGCGGAGTCCTCGAGGAAGGGACGCAGTGCCGGCAGGTCGGCGTTGACCTCGTCCAGCGTCGGCGGGCTTTTTTCGATCGTTTCCTGGATGTAAGGACGGGAGACGCGAGCGAAGGCCGCGAAGGTGCGGTCGAGGGCGACGAACATGCTCGCCTGCGTTTCGGCCACAGGGGCCACCGTCGCGGACAGGGCCTCGAGAGCGCGCCAGAAGCCGGCGAAGTTGGTGCTCGGTTCGACGATCTTGCGCAGGATCGGCTGGCCGTTTTCGGCAGCGCGGCGGAGAGCGCCGAAGGCTTCGTTCAGCTGCGGGCCACGTCCGGCAAGGGCGTTCCCGAAGCCGGCGAGGTTCTGGCGGATCGCGTCGCGCGTCGGTTTGTCGAACATGCTGAAGAACTGGTCGATGTCGACAGGTTCCGGTTTCGCGGACTTGACGGGAATCGTTTCCCCTGCCGCGAACCCCGCTTCAGAGTCGCCCGGGGTGACCTGAAGGAACTTCAGCCCGAGGGCGGACTTCGGCCGGATCGTGATCGTCGAGTCGACCGGCAGTGGTTCGGCGGTCTTGTCGAGGCTGAGCGAGAGTTCGGCGGCGACCTCTCCGTTTTCGAGCTGGACCGGCACCACCTTCTTGACGACACCGACGCGGACGCCGCCGATCCGGACCTCGTTGCCTTTGACGAGGGCATCGGCGTTGGGCACCCGCGCCTTGAGGTTGTAGGTGGAGACGAAGGGAAGGCCGTTGTTGGCGTTGTAGGCGAGGAAGACGGCGACGATGACGACGAGCACCGTTACGGCACCGACGAGAATCGGGCTGCTGGCGACGCCGCTGAGTCCGCTGCGGTTCCTCATGGCCCCAGGAGGTAGTCGAGAAGGGGTTCGGTCCCTTCGGTTTTCGAGGACTGGGCTACGCCGGCTTCATCTTCGGAACGAGCTTCGGTGCTGTCGCCTTGGCCCACACCAATGGAAGGACCAGGCCCAGCAAAGGTTCCACCGTTTTGTTCTGCCGCGCCTTGTTTGAGCAGGCGAAGCAGCGCAGCCGAATCAGTACTGGCTGATGCCTGGGCCTGCGGACCGTTGAAATTTGCCACACAGCCGGAATAACCCTTCGGGGCGATGATGAATTCGAGACAGGTAGTAAGCGTGACTCTGGCTCGCCCAAAGTGACCGTACTGGTCAAACCCGTTGAGCGAAGCATTGGTGTTGTAGATCAGGTGGGTTAGACCATCCCAACCCCCAGTCTGCTTGAGATCCACAAACAGATCCGCGAGGTCCGAGGTGGGCTTCACACCCGACTTCGCCAAGGTCGCGGCCTTCTTGATGACCGGGTCAGCTTCGACGAAGTACGGGCCAGACGCTTCGCCGGCGTCGCCGAGGCTCTTCAGGGAGACCGTCAGGGCTTCCGAGAACGGAGTCAGCGTCTTCGTCGCGTCCGTCAGCGCCGGCGCCGCGGTGCCGAAGTCTTCGAAGAGCGGCGTGCCGGCGTCGGAGAAGGTCTGCAGGCTGCGCATCGTCTTGCGGAATTCGGCGAGGAAGGTGGGGAATTTCTGCAGCGCCTCTTCCAGTTCGGGGCCCTTTTCGGAGCTCGCCTGGGCGGCGGCGCCGGCGTTGGAGATGAAGCCGGTGAACGCCTCGCTCTCGCGTGAGAGCGGGCCGAGGATTTCGTCGGAGTCGGAGGCGAGCTGCGCCAACTGCTCACGCTGGGCCGAGAGGATGGCGAAGAGGCGGTCGGCGTCGCGGAGGACCGGGTTCGCCCGTTTAACCAGCTCCTGGATGTCTTCGCCGCGGCCGGCGAGGCCGGCGCCCAGTTCGTTGAGGATCAGGCGGAATCGCTGGGCGTAGGGCAACGAGTAGATGTCGTTGATCAAATCCGGATCGACGCTGGTGCCGTTGCTGCCGAGCGGCAGCAGGTACTGGCCCTCGCCTGGCTGGCCGTCGGGGACCTGTTCGAGCCGCGGCGCCGGGTCGCTTCCCGGCGCCCGGGGCAGGGTCGTGCGGCAGTCGACGAACTTCTCGCCGATCAGCGACTGCGGGCGGATTTGGCAGGTGGCGTCCTGGCGGAAATCCTGGAAGCCGGGGTCGTTGATCTTCAGGACGATGATCGCCTTGCCCGGTTTCGCCACGAGCTTGCCGTTTTCGTAGGCGACTCCCTCGTCCGGCATCGAGACGCCGACCGATTCGATCTCGCCGACGGTGGCGCCGGCGACGCGGACTTCCTCGCCCTTGACCATGAAGCCGCCGTTGTCGAAGACGGCGCGGACGCGGTAGCCGTCGGAAGAGTCGTCGCCGGAGGCCAGCAGGACGATCGCCACGACGGCCAGCACCAGTCCCGCCGCGAGTATCAGCCGTCTGCTCATGGTCCGGGGGGCACGTCGCCGGGGTCGCATTCAGAGGAGTCGACGCTGCCGCCGCCGACCCACGGGTTGGAGCCGTCGGCCGCAGGCTGAGTGGCGGCGCCGGGGCAGCGGCGGTGGGTCTCGACGGATTCGAAGGGCGCGTACTGTTCGCCTTTCGAGATCGGCTCCAGTTCGGAGGTACCGGAGTTGTAGCTGAAGAGGTTCTGTGCTGAGGTCGCGGCGCGCACGTAGTGCCCGTTGCCGTCGTAGTAGCCGGCCACCTGGCCGAGCTTGGCAAACGCGTTGAAGAGGTCCGGCGTGTAGGCACGGATGAAGTTCAGGTTCGGCTGGAAGTCGGAGATCGCCTGTTCGGAGTGCGGGAAGGCGCTCGAGGTCAGGTCCTGCACCTTCGGCAGGACGGCGAGCAGGTCGCCGAGGTCGTTCCCCGTGCCCGGCTGTTTGACGATCAGCCGCAGGTTGTGGGTGAACGGCACCAGTTTCTGGAAGACCGGCCGCAGTTCGGCCAGGAACGGCGCCAGGTTCTTGGTCGCCGGCTTTGCCGTGTTGACGAGCGGTTCGAGGTCATCGAGCGCCGCCCGCAGGTTGACGAAGGTCGTGTTCGACTGGCGGAAGACCGGCGGCAGCCGCCGCAGCGAGGCGTCGAAGGCGGCGGTTTCGTCGGCGATCGCGTTGAAGGCGGTGTTGGCGTTGGAGATCGCGCTCGAGAGCTGCTCGCCGCGCCCGGCCACCGCCGTGCTGAGCCGGGCCGAGCTGACGACGAAACGCGAGAGCAGGCGCTGGTCGGCGTTCAGTTCGCGGGCGAAGGAGCCGGCGCGGTTGAGCGCGGTGCCGAAGTACTTGTAGGCCTCGTTGCCGTTCTCCCCCTGCCCGGAGTAGATCGCCGCGTTGCCGCGGATGAAGTCCTCGAGGCCCTTGCGGACCCGCGGCGTGAAGGTGTTGAAGAACTGGTCGATGTCGATCGGGGTCGTGGTCGATCCCAGCCCAAGTTCGGCGCCGTCGTCGAGCGCCTCGTTGCTGTTCGGCCCGGGGCTGATCGCGACGTAGTGGTTGGCGACGCCGGAGAGGGAGGTGGCCCGGATCACCGCGGTCGTGCCTTCGTGCAGCTCCTGGTCCACTTCGATGTTGATTTCGGCGAGGTTGTCGTCGGTGAGGCCGATGCTTTCGACCGTCCCCGCCGGCGAGCCGCCGATCAGCACCTGGTTGTCAGGCACCAGCTGGCCCGCGTTTTGGAACACGAGCGTGTACTTGTGGCCGCTGCTGCCGCCCAGGAAGATGATCGCGAGGATGATCACCGCGGCCGCGAGGGCGACGATCACCGCGACCCGCACTGGGGTCGTCCCCCGGCTTGCCGCCGGACCAGTCTCCTCGCCTAATGGTTTGGCAGCCACAGATCGTCGCTTGCTTTCAAGTCCCCCGGCCCCTCCGAACCCGGTAGAACGGCTGCCAGATCGTATCCGAGGGGGTCCCGGGCAAGCCGTCGCCAGCAGGGACTTAACTGGAAATCAACGCGCTACTCTGGCCCTCGGGAGCGGTTTAGGGAAGTGGAGAGGCGCCGCCACATCCAACCTAGGAGAGAGCAATGCGCAGAAGTCCATTCCTCATCGCGGCTATCGCCGCTTCGGCGGCCGTGATCGCAGCGACGGCGGCCTGGGCGGGGCCGACGGTCAGCGGGCCCAACGGCAACACCCAGTCGATCGACGTCCAGGTCCGCCCGAAAAAGCTTTCGAAAAAGGTCTTGACGCCGGCCAGTCTCGAGGTGACGACGCTGACGACGTCGACCACCGACCCCAACGGGGTCCCGGTTCCGGCCGTGCACGCCACGATCGATTTCGATCGCAACATGACGCTCTACACCAAGGGTTTGCCGCGGTGCGACCCGGCGAAGCTGCAGAGCCAGTCGACCGAAGTCGCCGAACGGGTCTGCCGCAGCGCCAAAATCGGCAGCGGCCACGCCATCGCCTACCTGAAAGCCGGGAAAGTCTACGAAGTGCCGCAGACCGTGACCGCCTTCAACGGCGTCCCCAAGGGGGGCAAGCCGACGGTGCTCCTCCACACCTACGGGACGACGCCGCTGCAGGTCAGCCTCGTGCTCGAAGGCACCGTCTCGACCTACGGCAAGGAAGGCTACGGGCCGCGGCTCGACCTCGACATCCCGCTGATCGCCGGCGGCACCGGCGCGCTGAAGGAATTCAACGTCAAGATCGACAAAAAATGGAGCTTCAAGGGCGTCAAACGGAGCTTCATCTCCGCCAAATGCCCGAACTCGAAGAAGCTGAAGGCGCGCGGAGCGTTCACCTACCGCGACGGCGAATCGCTGACGGCCCTCTCGAAACAGAGCTGCAAGCAAGCCGCTTAGAGGCCGCCACAAGCCTGGAAGGGACCGCTCCGGCGGTCCCTTTTTTTGCCCGCTACTTTCTCCAGTGGCAAGGGGTTTACCTGGCAAAGGCCCCCCGGGGTCCAGTCGAAAGGGAGGCAGATGGGCACGGCAATCGACAAGCCGGAAGGCAGCAGGGGTTTTCAGGCGGCCGTCAGCTACGCGATCGGCCACCGGATCAGGGTCGAAATCATCGCCGCGCTGCACGACCTCGACAGCGCCAGCGCGATCGAGCTGTCCCGGCTCGTCCACCAGCCGCTCAGCACCGTCACCCACCACGTCGGGGAACTCCTCAAGTCCGGCTCGATCCGGATCGACCGGACCGAGAAGGTGAAGAGCGTCAACCAGCACTACTACCGGGTGGTCAACCCCGTCTTCCTCAGCGACAAGGAGATGGAGGCGCTGCCCGAGGAAGAGCGGCAGGAGGTCTGCCGGGTCCTGCTCCAGGGATTGACGGCGGAGGCGCTCGCCTCCTTCTGGGAGGGCTACCTCCCCAACGACCCCCGTCTCTTCCTCTGCTGGAACTGGTTCAACGTCGACGCGCGGGGGCGGGAGGAAATCGCCGACGAGCAGGCCCGCTCCTGGAAGCGCATCCGCGAGATCGAGGAGAAGGCCCAGAGCCGCTGCGCCGAGTCCCGCGAGGAGCCGTTCTCCGTCGTCGTCACCGGCCTCAGCTACAAGCGCTGGAGGACGGCCACGCGGCCCGATAACGAGCACGAGAGCTGGTAGCCGTCAGGGAAATCCCGTTCTAGAAGTCGGTATGGACGCTGGGGTTCCGCTCTGGAACCGTTCAGCGTTCCGATGGATCAGACCGCTTCCTCCCCACCCACCGCCTTCAACTGGGAGTCCCTCGTTTCCCTCCTGATCCACCCGGTCAAAGTGGAAATCATCGAAGCGATGACCTGGATCAGCCTCCCTCTCTCCGCCACCGATCTCGACCGCATCCTCCGCGGCAAGGTCGGCGTCTCCCTTCTCTCCTACCACCTGCGCAAGCTCGCCGAGCTCGGCGTCCTCGAGCGCGACCGTCAGGAGAAGGTCCGGGGCGCGCTGCAGACGTATTACGCGCTGACGAGCTAGCGAAGGCTAAGCAGGCTTCAGCACCATATGGAGAGCGATGATCGGGCTAACGCGCTTGATCTGCATCTTGCGCCTCCTTCCTCGTTAAGCGGCCTTGTAGACCATCACGGTGGCTCGGCCTACTTTAGTGAGCGTCATCTCGTCGCCCTCTCGATTGCTCCGCTAACCATGCTTGGTGATCAGCACAGGTGCATGGACATTGGCGACTTCGGTGAGTTTCATCGTCCTCCGATGCGAGTCAGCTATTCGAGTAGCTGCCCTGGCCTGAGTTCCACTGCCCGCGCTAAGCGCTCGACGGTCGAAACCCTTGGATCCCGTTTGCCGGCCTCGATCCGGCTTACCTCGGTGGCGTGAACTCCGCTCCGCTCCGCCACTTCCTCCTGGCTCAGATCCAGCTTTTTGCGGGCGTCCCGCAGATTGGAGCCGAGTTTGCCCACGCGGGAGATCGTTAAGGGTGCCGGCCTGTTGTGCCATAGTGCAATTCACAAGTCCATGCGAGGTTCTTGCCTCAGGCTTGAAGGAGGCCGACCGTCGTCGATGCCCGAACTTCGATCGGCCCCCAGCCCGTATCGCGGGCCTAGGACCGGATGCGTCAGAGCACCCGCAGTGCCCTTCGCCCGCTCTTCCTTAATCAGCCCGGCCCGGCATCGTGGCCGAGGCATTCGGGGTCAGTTCAGGACCCCTTGCCTTTCGCTGAGAGCGGAAGGGCTTTCTCCATATTGATAAGCACGATGCATCACCTCCTCGGAATCCTCGTTTGGTGGAGAGGATTCCAGCGGTGGAGGAAAATGGGCGCACTTCCAGTGGCACCTTGCTGAGTGAATGACTACGATCCATCACTCAGGAAGAGGGAAAGGATTCGATGTGGCAACCAAGGCGCAGCGTCGGCAAGCAACGCAAAACCGGATCAAGGCGCTTTCGCACCCTCTCAGGGCCGAGGCTTTCAGGCTGATCCGCGATAAGGGTCCCCTCAGCCCCCGGGGGTTGTCGAAAGAGCTAGAAGCCGACGTTCGGACCGTGAGCTACCACGTCAGAAAACTTCGGGAGTTCAACTGCATCGAAGAAGTCGAGTCCCGTCCGGTTCGAGGGGCGATAGAACACTTTTATCGCGCTACCGAGGAACACATGATCGACACCGAGGAGTGGGGGGAGCTTGCAGAGGACGAGCCACAGATGGCGCAAGCTCTGACCGACGAATTCATGCAGAGCATCGTCGATGACTACTCTGCTTCCCGCCGCGCCGGAGTCGTTGCGCTGGATGAGGACTTCTGGATCGTTAGAACTCCTCTCGTACTTGACTCGTTGGGAGTCATAGAAGTTATGGATGCCTCGCGCAGCTATGAGAACGAGGTGCTCGAGATTGCCGCACGCAGTGCGCAACGGCGAAGCGCCGAGGGAACGGCCTCTGTGCCGACGTCTCACTCCGTGGCCTTCTTCAAAATGCCGAAGCGCACTACGACCAGGTAGCGGCGACCGGGGCGCGAGGCAATGCCCCAGATATCCGCGATAGAGAGCTACAACTGGTGGGCCGAGGCTTACGACGAGTGCAACCTCGAAAACGATTACGAGCTTTGGCTCGGCGGCATCCTTCTGCCGCAGCTCGAGAAGCAGGGGCTCAAACGCGGCTGGGCATTGGACCTGGGCTGCGGCACGGGCCGGGGCTTTCCCCCTTTGCTGAAGCGTGGCTGGCGCATGGTTGGCTGCGATGCCTCGGCTGGGATGCTGGCCACCGCTAAGCGAAAATTCGGAAGTTCAGTTCGCCTCCTGAATCTCGACGCTAGAGAGTTACCCTCGATCCCCACGGGTTCGGATCAGCCCAATCAGGAGGGATTCGACCTGGTGCTAATGCTCAACGACGTCATCAACTACTTAACGGATGATGGTGATTTGGATAGGGCATGTGCCGGAATCAAGCGGAACCTCCGGCCGGCCGCAGGCCTGGCGGTTCTTGATGCCAACACCCTCGGACTGTTCCGCCGAGACTATGGCTTGGGCGATCCTGAACGTCTGGGGGCAACTGATTGGCAATGGCGTGGATTAACCGAGCACTGCGCGCCGGAGCAGGTTTATGAAGCAGAACTCAGAGATCCGGCAGGCTTATCCCGTGTTCATAGACAACGCCATTGGCCCCGTATCCAAGTGGAAGATGCACTGAACGCTTCCGGGTTGCAAAGCGTGGCCGTCATGGGTCAGCGCGAGGAGGCCGGTGGGATTCGGCTTTCGACTGCGCCGTCCGAAGCTCAGGATCAAAAGCTCCTGTACTTCGTAGCTCACCAGTAGCCGGCCCCGCCGAACGACTGTCGGTGGAAATTTCTCCACCGCTGGAGGTTTGACCCGGTAACGGCGTAGGTCTACGTTCGCCTCTACTGCGTAACTGATTAGAGGGTTCATGAATACGAACGGTCGCGAACACTTCGAATGGGACACGCTTGTCCCTTGCATGGTCCACCCGGTGAAGGTGGCGGTTGTCGAAGCGATGCATTGGATCGATGAGCCGATTTCGCCGCGGGAACTGGACACTGTCCTCGACGAGGAGTACGGGGTGTCGTTGGTTGCCTACCACGTGCGGGTTCTGGCCAACATGGGAGCAGTGGAAAAGGTTGGGCAGCAGGCGGTGCGGGGGGCGCTGCAGACGTTCTATGTGCTCGCCGCCAAGGAACCGGCGAACCCGGCCCTGGCCCGCGAGTGAGCGTCGAGATCACAGCTTCGGAGCGGGACGCTCTCTACGAGCAGATCTACGTCCGGCTCAGTGGCATCGACGATGTCTGGCTGGCGGCGCAGACGGAGGACTTCGAGCGGGCCGACCGGCTGGCGCGGGAGCTCATCGACGAGCTGCTCCTGGTGCGCGATGACCTCGGCTGGGGGCCGGGCGCCGGTGAGCCGTTGCGGCTGACGACGGAGCCGGACGTCCTCCGGCGCGTCCTCACCCGGATGCAGAGGCAGGCGGAGGCGCAGCTGGAGGCTGAAGAGCAGGAGCGGGAGGAAGGCCGGCGGCGCGAAGAGCAAAGGCGGCGGCTGATGGACGCCTGCCGGCGGGTGCTGGCGGAGCTCGGCTAGAGGAGGGCGAGACCGATCAGGGTGGCGTTGCTGCCGATCAGAGCGACGACGATCGCGACGGTGCCTCCGATGAGGGTGTGATTCAGGGAGTCGAAACGTGCGTTCAATTCGGATCGCAACTCCTTGATTTCGCCAGTTACTCGAGCCAGGCCGTCATCGATCTTCTTGTCGAGGCGAGCAGTGTTGCCGTCGATCCTCTTGTCGAGGCGGGCAGCGTTGTCGTCGATTTTCTTGTCGAGGCGGGCAGCGTTGTCGTCGATTTTCTTCTCGACGCGGGCGAAGCCCTCGTCGACCTTTTGGTTGAGGTCGTCGAGGCGCTTGTCGGTCCAGTTCTCCCTGGGGAGCGTCACGGCCATGATCCTAGCGTAACGTTTTGGCTGTGACAGAAGGTGCGCTGAAATTCGTGGATTTGGAGAATCTTCGGGGAAGGTTCGGGACTTCGGGCCGTCGGGCTCAGACGCTGAGTTTCGGGATCACCCGTTCCAGCGGCTTCGGCAGCCACCAGACGCGGTCGCCGAGGAGGAGCATCAGGGCCGGCAGGAGGACGATGCGGACGACGGTGGCGTCGAGGATGACGGCGACGGTGAGGCCGACGCCGAGCTGGCTGACGGTGGCGATCGGGGCGCCGGCGAAGGCGATGAAGACGACCATCATGATCAGCGCCGCGCCGGTGATGACGCCGGCGGTGCGGGAGAGGCCGAAGTCGACCGCGGCGGCGTTGTCGCCGTGGGCGTCGTAGTGCTCGCGCATGCGGCTGAGGAGGAAGACGGCGTAGTCGATCGAGAGGCCGAAGACGAGGCCGAAGATCAGCGTCGCCCCGACCGCGTCGACATAGTTATGGCCGCCTAACGGCCAGCTGTCCGGGATGTGGAAGAGCAGGGTGAGGACGCCGAAGGCGACGGCCACGGTGAGCAGGTTGAGGACGACGGCGATCGCCGCCAGCAGCAGCGCCCGCAGGACGATCATCAGGACCAGGAAGGTGGCGATCGTGATCGCGATGATCACCCACGGCATCCGCTCGCGGGTGACGCGGCTGTAGTCGTTGAGCTGGGCCGCGGCGCCGGCCACACCGGTATCGAGCTCGGCCTCTTCGGCCAGCCCGGCGGCGTCGGAGTTGAGCTTCTTGTTCAGCCTGATCGAGCCGGGGGTGTTGAAGCTGTAGTCGGAGATGACGAGCATCGTCGCCGCCTGCCCGCCCTTTTCGAGGTCGATCGTTTCGCTGATCTGCTGCCGGGTCGTCGGCGGCGTCCCGTCGAGGGCGGAGAGGACGAAGTAGCCGGAGTTGAAGAGCCCGGGTGAGGAGTCGGCGACCTGGCCGGCCTGTTTGCGGATCCGGTGGCGGCCGGAGAGAACCTGGACGCTCGCTTCTTCGAGCCCGGTTTCGAGCGGTTCGCTCTGGCCGACGCCGCTCGCCAGCGCCTCCTGCAGCGCTTCGGCGCCGTCGCCGAGGTCGTCGAGGCCGCTGACCAGCCGGATCGCGCCGCCGCTCAGCTGCGTGATCCCCTCCCCCAGCCGCCGCGATTCGCGGGCGAGGCGGGCGGAGCCGGCGGCGAGGCGGCTGCTGCCGGCGTGCAGATCGCGCAGCCCGTCTTCGAGCTTTTCGGCCCCTTTCAGCAGCTGCTTCAGGTAGTTCTTGATCGAGATCAGCCAGAAGGTCGTCTTCTTCGCGTCTTCGTGGTTTTCGATCAGCGTCTGGTCCAGCACTTCCAGTTCCAGCGGCAGGCCGCCGTAGGGCTCGACTTCAGGGGTCTCGGGGACCGGGTCGTAGGGCGCGCCCGATACCGGGTCGGTCCCGGTCACCGCCGCCGTCGCCTTGCGCACCGCATCCAGCGCCGCCTCGTATTTGGGGTCGGTTTTGCCGACCGTCATTTCGTTCAGCTGCGCCAGCGCCTGCTTCAGTTCGTTTTCGATCACGTGCGCGGGGGCGATCAGTTCCGGCAGCTTTTCGTTGGCCGATTCGTTCAGCGACTTCTGCACCTTGCGCGAGAGCCGCAGCGGGTTCTGGCGCAGGTTGGGGAGGATCGAGTCGCGGGTGTTGAGCTTGATCTGGAAGGCGCCGACCATCGCCAGGCCGATCCCCTTCTCGAGCTGCTTCGATCCCTTGGCGAAGCGATCGAGCGCGTCGATCGCTTCCTGGCTTCCGCCCAGGGCCCGGGTCAGGCCGCCGGCGATCAGCTGGGCGCCTTCGCCGGCGCGTCCCGACCCCAGCGCCAGCAGGCCGGCGCCGTCGCTGGCTTCGGAGATGCCGTCGCGCAGCTGGCCGACCCCGCCGGCGGCGACCTCGAGGCTGCGGCCGAGGCGGCCGAGCTGCTTGACCGGGCCGATGTTCCCTTCCGAGGAGAGGACGCTGTTGCCGAGGGCCTGCAGCGGCTCCACCCGTTTCGTCGCCCGGCCCGGCCCGATCACCGCCTGCACGCCCGGCGTCTCCGCCAGCCTGTGCTGGAAGGTGTCCAGGGCGGCGAGGTTCTTGGCGTCGGTGATCGGCCCTTCCCTGGCGACGGCGATGACCTGGAACGGCGCGTCGAAGCCCTGGCCGATTTCTGCGTCGACCAGTTCCGCGTCCTGGCGCGCGGGCGAGTCCTTGGACAGCTGCTCGGGGCTCGGCGGCCCCGTCTTCAGCCCGATCGCCGGGCCCGCCAGGACCAGCAGCAGGGCGCCGATCAGGATCGCCGCCAGCGCCGGCTTCCTCAGCGCCGCCCCCACCAGCGTCATCAACCGCGAGCGGCCGCCGGCCGGGGCGGTGGCGCCGAAGCGCCAGCGGTCGAGGTTGGTCCCCATCAGGGTGAGGATCGCTGGGCCGACGACGGTCGCGACGGTGACGCTGAGGATGACGACCATGCAGACCGTCCCCGCCAGCGAGGCCAGCAGCGACCCCGGCAGGATGAAGAGGGAGACGATCATCGAAAGCAGCAGGGTGCTTCCAGCGAACATCACCGTGCGGCCGGCATGGCGGCGGGTCAGCCGCGCCGCCTCGATCGGCTCGGCCCCTTCGGCCAGCTCCTCGCGGAAGCGGGAGACCATCAGCAGGGCGTAGTCCACCCCCAGCGCCAGCCCCATCATCGAGCAGACCACGAGGGCGAAGGCGTCGATCTCAAACCAGCCCGTGAACCAGTAGAGGATGCCGCGCGAGGCGACGACGGTGACGAAGCCGAAGGCAAGCGGAATCGCGGCGGCGATCGGCGAGCGGAAGACGAGCAGGAGGATGATCAGCAGGAACGGCAGCGCGATCAGCTCGCCGCGATGGGCGGCCTCGAGGCTGTCTTCCTGGATCGCCAGCGAGAGGCTGGCGTAGCCGGTCTGGGTCGCCTCCACCGGCGCCGCGATCGTTTCGTCGAGGACCTCGTCGAGGTGCGGCACGGTCTCGTTCAGCGAGGTGCGGGTGTCGACGTGGAAGTCGGCGATTATCAGCGCCTTGTTCGGGGCCGGCCGCAGGCGTTCGACCGAGCCGCGGTCCCAGGGCGAGAGCGTCGTCACCCCCGGGTCCTCGCGCAGGGCGGAGATCAGTTCCGGGCCCTGGCGGTCGAGCGCCGGGGCCGGCCCCTTCAGCAGGATCGCGAAGGGCGCGGAGTCGCCGAAGTGTTCGCGCAGCATTTCGTTGCCGCGCAGGGAGTCGGTGCCCGGGATGTCGAGGGTGCTCGGGTCGAGGCGGTCCTCGGTGCCGGTGCCGACGATCGCCAAGGCGACGAGAATCGCGGCGGCGACGGCGAGCACCGCTTTCGGGTAGCGCAGCAGGAACGGCTGATCCCTCCGCGGGCTCTTCCGCGAGGACTCCCTGCGCTCCCTGCCTATCCTCCTTCCCACGGCTGGTAGTTTGGCGGTAGAGGCCTACGGGAGGGAGGATCTGGTGCGGAAGAGTCTGTTAAGGGTGCATGTACTGGCAATCGTGGGATTGCTCGTTATCGCCGGGACGGCGGTGGGGATCAAGCTGCGCGCGGCCAATCTGGTGATCACCACCGACGGTGGCTTCTCGCCGACGACGCTGCCGAAGAAGGGCTACGCGCCGATCAAGCTGCACGGCTACGGGAAGATCGAGACCGAAGACGGCTCGCCCCCTCCGGTGCTGGAAACGTTGACTCTCTGGTTCGACAAACACGGCGAAGTCGAGACCCGCGGGCTGCCGACCTGCACCCCGGGCAAACTGGCAGCGACGACCACGGCGCAGGCGCGCAAGCTCTGCCCGGGCGCGATCGTCGGCAAGGGCTACGGCAAGGCCGTGGTGATCTTCCCCGAACAGGACCCGATCCCGGCCGGCTCGCCGATCACGCTCTTCAACGCCAAGCCCAAACACGGCAACCCGGTGGTTCTCGCGCACGCCCACTTGACCGTGCCGGGCCCGACCACCTTCGTCGTCCCGGTCGAGATCCAGAAGGTGAACCAGGGCCGGTACGGGTTCAAAACCGTGGCGAAAATCCCGAAGATCGCGGGCGGCGCCGGCATACCCCTCTACGGGCAGCTGACCGTCAACCGCAAATGGCAGTACAAGGGGAAGACCCTGAGCTTCGCCAACGCCGGCTGCCCCGACGGTCGTCTCCAGGCCAAAATCCAGACTCGCTTCAAAGACGGCACCTTTCTCCAGGGTTCCGTGTTCAAAGCCTGTACGGGACGCTGATGAAGGGACGAGTCGGAAAGGTCGCGGTTCTCGCCGTCGTGCTGGCGCTGGCCGTCGGCGCGACCGCCTCGGGCATCGAGGCCTGCATCGGCCCCCTCTGCGTCAGCTCGACGGTCGATGTGCAGCCGCGGGCGCTGCCGGCCAAGGGCAACGCCCCGATCACCCTCAGCAGCATCACCCGGATCAGGACCAAGGACGGGTCCACCCCGCCGACGCTCGACACGATCGACTTCCTGATCGACAAACACGGCGCCGTCAACAGCAAGGCCTTCCCGACCTGCCCGCGGTCGAAGCTGGAAGGGGCGACGCCCTCGCAGGCGCGCAAGCGCTGCGCCGCGTCCCTGGTCGGCACCGGCACCGGCAAGGCGCTGGTGACGATGCCCGGTCGCGCGCCCTTCCAGATGACCTCGCCGGTCTCCTTCTTCAACGCCGCCCCGACCGGGGGCAAGACGACGCTGCTCGCCCACGCCTATGAGACCGTGCCCGCGCCGCAGGCGCTGCTGGTGCCGATCGTGGTCGAGCGGGTCGGCAAGGGTCGCTATGGCTTCCACGTCGAGGTGAAGTTGCCGGAAGTCGCCGGTGGCTTCGGAGCGCCGACCCTGGCCGAAGCGAAGGTCGGCGCGATCCGCAAGCAGGGCGGCAAGAAGATCGGTTTCATCAGCGCCCACTGCTCCGGCGGTCGGCTGCAGGTAGAGGGGAAGTTGACGTTCACCAACGGGGACCGCTTCCCCACCACCCTCACCTCGCCATGTCACACCCCCGGCTGAGCCTCGTCGCCTTTCTCGCCGTGCTGGCGCTCGCGGTCGCCGGCGGCAGCGCCGGCGGCGCCCTGGTCGAAGTCGAAGACATCGTCCTGCGGGCCGACGGGGGCTTCCAACCGCAGGCGCTGCCCGAGCACCGCTTCGCCCCGATCGACTTCCAGGGCCGGCTCGACATCACCAACCGCGCCGGCGGCAAGCCCTCGCCCCTGCGCCAGGCGCTGGTCGACTTCGACGCCGACGGCCGGCTCAGCGTCGCCGGGCTGCCGACCTGCGCGCCGGAATCGATCGACGAAGCGAGCACCGAGGAAGCGCGGCGGATTTGCCGCAAGGCGATAGTCGGCACCGGCAACATCGAAGCGCTGGTCTCGCTGCAGGAAGGGACGGTGCGGGCGAAATCGCCACTGACGATCTTCAACGGCCCGCGCCTCGGCGGCCTGCCCACCGCCGTCGTCCACGCCCGCACCACCGTTCCCGGCACCCAGACGTACGCGATCGTGGTCCCGATCGAACAACGCCGCGGCGACTTCCGCTACCGCGCCCGCGTCGACGTGCCGCCGCTGGCCGCCGGCTTCGGCGCGATCACCCACCTCGACGTCGCGATCGGCCGCCGCTACAGCGCCGGCGGCCGCAAGCGCAGCTACGTCTCGGCGCGCTGCAGCGACAACATCCTCCAGACCCACGGCCGCTTCACCTTCGAAAGCGGCACGATCATCGACGGCCTCGTCGAAAAATACTGCCACTCCAAATAGGAGCGGCGGCGCATCACCCGAGGGAGCGACCTTTCTATACTTGCCCGTCCACGGGCCGTTAGCTCAGTTGGTAGAGCAGGAGACTCTTAATCTCAAGGTCGTTGGTTCGAGCCCAACACGGCCCATCTGACCCCCGGCGGAAAGCCGCCGGTTATTCGCCCAGGCCGCCGCCGAAGGCGCTGCCGAGCGGGCTTTCGCCCGCTCCCGGGACTTCGGCGCCAGCGGCGCCGCCGGCGCCGCCTTTTCCTTCGGCGCTTTCTTTCGCTTCTTTTTCGCCCTGCTTCTTCCGCTGCAGGAACTGTTCGGCGCTTTTCTTCGTTTCGTCGAGCTGTTTTTCGACCGCTTCTTCTTCGGGTTTGCCACCGGCCAATTTCAGTGCTTCCTTCTTGGCCTCTTCGGCGGCGGCGAAGTTGCCGGTGAAGTAGGTGTAGAGGGCGAGGGTCGTGAAGGCGCCGGTCGAAGGTCGCTGTTCGGCGACGATCTTCTGCGCGTCCGCGGCGTCCTGGACGGTGGCGGAAGCTTCCGCCGGGGAGCGGGAGTATTCCGCCAGCTGCAGCAGCGTGTTGGACATCAGGATCGCCAGGCTGACGTTCGGTTCCTTGGTGGCCGCCAGGTATTCCGACCATGACTGGTTCGCCCGCTGGTATTCCTGGATGGCGTCGATGGTGATCTGCTGCTGCCCGTTCGGTTCGACTTCGACCTGGGCGTTGCCGGCGTTGACCTGGGCGCGGGTCAGGGACAGCAGGAGGTTCGGATCGTCGGGGGTTTTGAGCAGTTTCGCTTCGATCCGCTCAGCCTGTTCTTCGTAGGGCTTGGCGGCATCGCCGGTGCTGGTGCCGCTGTTGAAGAGTTCGGCGAGGTTGAAGCCGCCGACCACGAGGAAGAGGCTGAGGCCCATCAACACGGCGAGGACCGCGTAGACGACTTTAACGAGTTTCCCGCGCCGGCCTCCGCGCAGGTCGAAAAGCATCTTGTGTTCGTTGTCGCCACGTGCCACTGCGTCTCTCCCTACTCCTGCGGCGAGGGTTGAGCCAGCCCGCCACTCTGTCCCGGCCGACCCAGGACCCGAGCAAGCAAGATACTCAACTCGTACAGAACAAGCAGCGGAACCATCTCGATGAGCATCGTCACCGGGTCGACACCCGGCAGCGCGGCGGCGACGATCGCGATCACCAGGTAGGCGTAACGGCGGTTCTGGGTGAGCTGCTCGACGCGGACGATCCCGAGCCGGGTGACGGCGATGATCGCCAGCGGCAGCTGGAAGATCAGCCCGCAGGCGAGCACGGTCATCGAGAAGAAGCCGTAGTACTCGCGGGCGCGGAGCTGGATGTTGAACTGGCCGTCGTTGAAGTCCAGCAGGAAGTTGAGCGCCGCCGGCAAGACGACGAAGTAGGCGAAGGCGATCCCGGCCAGGAAGAGGACCGGGAAGAGCAGCAGGATCGGCAGGATCACCCGCCGCTCGGTCTCGCTGAAGGCCGGCAGGACGTAGGCGTAGAGCTGCCAGAGGACGATCGGCAGCGCCAGCACGACGGCCCCGTAGGCGGAGACCGTCAGCGTGGTCGTGAACGGCTCGGTGACGCCGAAGGTGAGCAGCTCCTTGTCGTCGGGGAGCGGGCCCTGGGCGATTTCCAGCAGCAGGTGGTTCTGCCAGAAGCAGAGGGCGAGGGCGACGCCGAAGACGAGGAGGCAGACGATCAGCCGCGCCCGCAGCTCGTCGAGGTGCTCTACGAGGGTGAGGCGATCCTCGTGGGAGACCGCCTTGACGCGGCGGGCCATCCTCCCGCGGCCTCAGCCGGACTTGTTGCGGAGGACCTCCGCGTCGGCCGGGTCACCGTGGACCTTCGCCGACTCCGACTCCGACTCCAGCCGCGGTTTCTCCTCCTCGGCCTCGTCGTCGTCGTGGTCGTGGTCGCCGCCGATCGAGCCTTTGAACTCGCGAATGCCGCGGCCGAGGCTGCGACCGAGCTCCGGCAACCGTTTCGGGCCGAAGACCAGCAGGGCGATGATGAGGACGACGGCGATCTCTGGAAGTCCGATGTTTCCTGGCATCTAGGCAATGGTAACGGGGTCGATCGGCGCCCGGATCACTATGAGGGGTTTCGATTCGCGGCTGCGGGGTTTGTGGGGGAGAGATGAGGCGAATTACGGATCACCTCTCGATTTCGAGGCTCGATAGTGCCGTCATGGCAGAGCCCGCTCCCAACGAGGCCGTCAACCGCACACTCCACGTCTGTCCGGACTGCGGCTCGGACTTGGTGCAACCCACCCTCTGGGAGCAGGAGCCCGACCGGTCCCACTGGCGGGTCTGGCGCCGCTGCCCGGAGTGCGAGTGGACGGGGGACAGCGTCCACGGCGAGACCGAGATCGACGCCTTCGACGCGCGGCTCGATATCGGGGCTCACGAGCTCTCCGACGAGTTGCGCGCGCTCGAGCGCGCGAACATGAGCGAGATGGTCGACGCCTTCATCACCGCCCTTGGCAACGACCTGATCTCGGCCGACGACTTCGCTCGATAACAGCCTCCAGGACACCGTCGCGCTGGTTACCGGAGCGTCCAGCGGGATCGGCGCCGCGAGCGCGAAGGCGCTGGCCGGGCGCGGCGCTGCCGTGTTCCTGGTCGCGCGGCGGGCCGACCGGCTCGAGAGCCTCGGCGGCGAAATCGCCGCAGCGGGCGGGACCGCACTGCCGATCGAGGCCGACGTCAGCGACCGCGAGCAAGCCGGCTCCGCGGTCGCCCGCGCGGTCGAGGAGCTGGGGCGGCTCGACGTCCTCGTCAACAACGCCGGGGTGATGTTGCTGGGGCCGGTGGTCGAGGCGCCGGTGGAGGAATGGGAGCAGATGGTGCAGGTCAACCTGCTCGGCCTCCTCTACACCGCCCACGCCGCCCTCCCCCACCTGCTCGAGGCCGCCGAAGGGGACCCGCGGGGGGTCGCCGACATGGTCAACATCTCCTCGGTCGCCGGCCGGATGGCGCGCAAAGGCAGCGGCGTCTACAACGCGACCAAGCACGGGGTCGGCGCCTTCAGCGAGTCGTTGCGGCAGGAGGTGACCGGGCGCCACCTGCGGGTCTCCCTGGTCGAGCCGGGGGCCGTCGATACCGAGCTGCAGAGCCATAACCGGCCCGAGATCGAGCAGCAGATACGCGACCGCTTCACCGACATGGACATCCTCCGCTCCGAGGACATCGCCGACGCGATCGCCTACGTGGTGACCCGCCCCCGCCACGTCGCCGTCAACGAGGTCTTGGTGCGACCGACGCAGCAGGAGCAGTAACCGAACGTATTTGTCCCCGGTATGCGGGGACAAATACGTTCGGTCAGCTGTAGCGCTGGACGACGCCGTCGGCGACGAGGCTGAGGAGCTGTCGTTGTTCGGGCTCGAAGTCGGCGCGCTCCAGCGAGCGCTTGGCCTCGGCGACCATCTCCAGGGCGCGGGCGCGGACGCGCTCGAGGGCGCCGGTGGCGGCGATGCGGTCGCAGAGCCGCTCCGCCGCGGCGGCGTCGAGCGCGTGCAGTTCGACCTCGCGGATCCCGGGGTCGGCGGCCGCGGCCTCGATCAGCGGCAGGGTCACGGTGCCGTCGAGGAGGTCGGTGCCGCGCGCCTTGCCGGTCCGCTCCGGCGGGCCGCTGACGTCGAGGACGTCGTCGAGCAGCTGGAAGGCGAGGCCGATCCCGGCTCCGAAGCCACGCAGCGCCTCCTCGTCGCGCCCGAGCAGGCAGGCGCATTCGAACAAGCGCCCGGTCTTCAGCCGACAACGGGCGAGGTAGCGCTCTTCGCCGACCGCGAGGTCGAAGGCGTCGCGGCGCTGGGCGAGCTCCCCCTGCGCGAGGGCGACGGAGGCGTCGGCGAGGAGGCTGACCGAGCGGCCTTCGCCGGCGTCGGCGAGGAGGGCGAAGGCGCGTGAGAAGAGGAGGTCGCCGGTGGCGGTGGCGCGCTCGCGGCCCGAGGTGGCGGCGACGGTGGGCAGGCCGCGGCGCAGCGGCGCGTCGTCGAGGACGTCGTCGTGGACGAGGGTCGCCATGTGGACGAGCTCGATCGCGGCGGCGGAGCGCACCGCCTCGGCGCCACGCTCCGGGCCGGCGCAGAGAAGGACCAGCATCGGCCGCAGCCGCTTGCCGCCGGCGCCGAGCGTGGCCGCGGCGTCCGCCCCGAGCGCCTCGCCGTAACCGGCGGTCGCCTCCCGCAGCAGCACCTCGACCTCGCCCAGCCGGGCCGGCAGCCAGCGACTGGAGGCGTCGAGGACCGCCGTCACCGGCGGTGGCACCGAGGAGGGGCGGGTCATCGCTCCGAGGTTTGGGGGGTCATCGCCCCCCAAAGTTCGGAGTGGAGCGCCGCGATCACCCGCGGGCGCCGCTGTGGATGGCGATGATGCCGCCCGCGAGCACGGTGTAGCGGATGTCCTCGAAGCCGGCGGCGTCCATCTTCTCCGCCAGGCCGCGCGGGCTGGGGAAGCTGCGGACCGACTCCGGCAGGTACGAGTAGGCCTCGGGATCGCTGGAGAAGGAGCCGAGCAGCGGCACGATCCGGTCGAACCAGAGCGAGTAGAAGAGCGAGAGCGGCGGCCGGGTCGGCTGGGTGATCTCGAGGATGACGGCGCGGCCGCCGGGTTTCAGCACCCGCGCCATCTCGCGCAGGCCGCGGTCGAGGTCGGCGAGGTTCCGCACTCCGAAGCCGACGCTGACGGCGTCGAAGCGCTCGCCGTCGTAGGGGAGCTCGAGCGCGTCGGCCCACTCGAAGCGGACGCCCTCGGCGCCGCGTGCCGCCGCCTTTTCCCGCGCCAGGTCCAGCATCGGCTCGGAGAAGTCGCAGCCGACGACGTGGCCGCCGGGGGCGACCAGGCGCGACAGCTCCAGCGCCAGGTCGCCGGTGCCGCAGCAGATGTCCAGCGCCGCGTCGCCGGAGCCCAGGCCGGTCCGCGCGGCGGCGCGCTCGCGCCAGCGGTGGTGCAGCCCGGCAGTCATCAGCGAGTTGAGCGCGTCGTAGCGGCCGGCGACGCGGTCGAACATCCGGTTGACCTGGCCGGCGAAGTCCGGCGATTGGCGGTTGTCGTTAATCGTGTCCATGGGATTCAGGGCGTCGCCGGCCCCGTCCCGACCGCCCGGCTAATCGAGTGAGGACAGGAAGTCCGCGAGCTGTTCGATTTTCTGCGGCGGCAGGTCGCGGAAGGAGGGCATGATGCCCGGGCCGATTTCGACCGAGCGAATGATCGCAGCCCGCGGTATCCGGGAGGCGATGTGGGTCAGTTCCGGGCCGGGCCCGTTGTTGCCGTTCTCGCCGAGCTTGTGGCAGGCGAGGCAGCCTGCGCCGGCAACGACCTCCTTGCCCGGCTCGTACTGTTTCGCGACCTTCATCTCGACCTCGGTCGGCGAGCCGCCGATCGCGCCGAGGTAGGTGAGGTAGCCCATCGCGATGATCGTCAGGATCCCCGCCGTGGTGGCGATCGGCCGGCGCTCCGGCCGGCGCTCCGGCCCGCGGTCGTAGAACGGCAGCAGGAGGAGGAGGACCATGCAGATGGTCGGGATGCCGATCGTCGCGAGCGGGACCAGCTGCCACGGTTTGATCACGCGCAGGACCTCGAAGAGGAAGAAGAAGTACCACTCGGGGCGCGGCACGTAGGTGGTCGAGGTCGGGTCCGCCTTCGGGCCCTGCTCGGCGCCGAGAATCAGCGACATCGCGATGATCACGGCGACGACGACCAGGGCCATCACCGAGTCCTTCATCACCGCGTAGGGGAAGAACGGCTTCCCCTTCTTCTTCAGAAGCTCGTATTCCTCGAGGTAGGCCTGCTTGTCCTGCGGCTTCATACGGAGGTCCCGTTCCCCTCGCCGTCGACGGGGGCGCCGTCGGCGCGGTGGCCGTTGACCCGGCCGTTGCCGTTGGCGCCGGCATCGAGCTGCGAGACGGGGGCGGCGACCTTCGGGCGTTCGGCCTTGACCCACGGCGGCGCCGTCGTCCCCAGCTTCACGACCAGGTACATGTGGGCCCCGATCAGGGCGATGATCGCGCCCGGCACCAGCAGCATGTGGATCGCGTAGAAGCGCGAGAGGGTCGTCGCCCCGAGCTCAGGCCCGGCGCGGAGGAAGTCGCTCAGGTAGGGGCCGACGACGGGGCCGGTGCCGTTGATGTTGATGCCGACGATCGAGGCCCAGAAAGAGCGCTGGTCGAAGGGCAGCAGGTAGCCGGTGAAGGCCATCGTCATCGTCAGGATCAGCAGGACGACGCCGATCACCCAGTTGAGCTCTCGCGGGTACTTGTAGGCGCCGAAGAAGAAGGTCCTCCCCATGTGGAGGAAGATCAGGATCACCATCACGCTCGATCCCCACTTGTGCATCCCGTGCACGAGCTGGCCGAGCGGGACCTCGTTGTTGATGTGCGCGATCGAGGCGTAGGCCTGGGTCGCCGAGGGCGTGTAGAACATCGCCAGGAAGACGCCGGTGACGGCTTGGACGATGAAGGCGAAGAGGGTCGCGGAGCCGAGCGTGTAGAACCAGTTGGTCCCCTTCGGCACCTTGCGGAAGAGCATCCCGGTGAGGAAGCCGGTGGCGGCGAGACGCTGGTCGACCCAGCCGAGGGCGTCGATCGGCGCCTCTTTGCCGAGGTCGAGCATGCGGTCGCCGGCGGTCTTGCGCTCGGGCGTCTCCTTGAGGTCGGTCGGCGCCTGGCCCTTGGGCGTGCCGGCGCTGCCGGGCTTGGCCGGTTTGCGCAGCGGCGGGGGGACGACGGCGTCCGGGAGCTTGGGTTTCCGCAGTTTCGGCATCAGGGCGGTGGGAAGGTAGAGGGACGCGGCGGGTAGAGGTATTCCCAGATTCCGCCGGTGAACTCGCCGGGGTCGCGGGCGCGGACCGGCTCCATCTGCGAGGTGACGCTGTAGCGCGGGCCGACCTCGACCTGGCCGTCGCGGACGCGGGTCTGGAACTGGTCGAGCGGGCGCACCGGCGGGCCGCCGATCCGCTTGCCCTGGAAGTCGTAGACGCCGCCGTGGCAGGGGCAGATGAAGTTGCCGGCGGCCTCGACGAAGCGGACCGGGCAGCCGAGGTGGGCGCAGCGGTTGGAGACGGCGACGAACTTGCCGGGTTCTTCATCCAGGTCGGCGGAGCTGCGGCGCACATACGCGGTGGTCTTGCCGGCGTCGCCGATCCCCTCGGTCTCGGTGAAGACGACCTGCCGGTAGGTGTCCTCGACGAAGTCGGAGACCGGGCCGACCCCCTCCCAACGCTCCTTGCCGCGGTGGAAGATCGGGGCGACGGCAAAGCCGACGGCGGGCAGCACGATGCCGGCAGCGGCGATGCCACCGATCGCCTGGGACGCGACCGTGAAGACGTGGCGGCGCGTCATCGACTCCCCCTCGAAGTAGCCGGGAGGGTCGGGCTTCACCCGCTCCTTGATGGGAGCCTCCTCGGCCCCGTTTACCTTGTTCGCGTCGTCTGCCACAGGTCGGTTCGCGTAGGGCTTCGAAGTCTATTGCTTAGGGGGTGTGACCTGCATCACACTTATCCCATGAATGTAGAAGCGTGGGCATGAAACGGGCTTCCTTTGCTCTTTGTCCATGACCAGGCTGGAGTCCCAGCGAGGCCCTTATTCGATGAGTAGCCTCTCCGAGGTGGCGGAACGCTATGTCTTCGCAGACGAGTCGGGGAACTTCGACTTCTCCCTCTCCAAAGGAGCAAGCCGGTATTTCATCCTGACGACGGTCACGATGAGCGATTGCCGAGCGGGCGACCTGCTGGCGCAGCTTCGGCGGCAGCTCACTTGGCAAGGGCATGACGTGGGTCGCCCGTTTCATGCATGCGAAGACAAGCCGGCGGTACGTCATGCCGTCTTCGATCTCCTCAAAACGCTGCCGATCCGGATCGATGCCACGGCACTGGAGAAGCGGAAGGCCGAACCGCATCTGCACAACGAACAGGCCCTTTACAAGATGGGTTGGTTCCTGCATTTCAAGCACGTTGCGCCACTCGCGGCGACCCGCCAGGACAAACTTCTGGTGGTCGCGGCCAGCCTCGGCACCAAGAAGACCCGTGGCCTCTTTCGAGAATCCGTGGAGGACGTCGTCCGACAAGTGTCGCCCGCGCGACACCGCGTGGCATTTTGGGAGGCCGACAGCGATCCCTGCATCCAGGTGGCTGACTACTGCTGCTGGGCTGTGCAGCGGTCATGGGAGCTCGGAGACCGCTCCTATCTCGAAATCCTGGGGAGCAAGGTGAAGTCCAATAAGGACATCTTTGCCCCTGGTGGGACCTTCTACTACTAGTAGCTACGGGTCCATAACTACTGACGGCCTCCAGCCAGCTATCTGCCGAAGCAGAAGACCCCGGGGGGTCTTGTCGCCAAAAGGAGACCGCAGTAGAGCTAATGACGATAGCTCACCCACGGGACGGAAACAAGGGCAAACACGAACAGATGTTCCCTGCGATTTCCGCTTCAGCAGCCGAAACCGGCCGGTCAGGCGTCCGGCGTAGCGATGTCCGTAGCCGCCGAGTGCCATAGCTTCGGGATCGGCTCATCGTCGCCCTCGGCCTGGAGGCGGGCGCAGGTGCTGATCAGGTCGGCGAGGATCGCCACCGCGCGGGTGTCGCCGAGGGCCGCGAGGCGGTCGAGGCCGAGGGCGTAGAGGTAGTCGCCGGCGAGGAGGGCGAGGTCGGAGTCGTGGCCGGCGAGCAGGCGCGGCTCCTCGTAGTGGAGGAGGTAGCCCTCGCGGACCGCCTCGACGACGAGGGCGTACTCGCCGCCACCCGCCAGGGCGCCGAGCCGCGACTGTTCGGCAGGGTCGACCACGTGAGGGGCAATCGGCGTGTCCTCGGCGCGCAGCTGGTCGGCCAGGGCCTGGAGGGCGTTCACGCGAGGACCTCCTCGAGAGCCTCGGCGGCGGCCTCGAGGGTCCGGTCGATCGTCGCCTCGTCGTGGGCGAGGGAGACGAACCAGGCCTCGTACTGGGCCGGGGGCGGGTAGATGCCGCGGTCGAGGAGGGCGCGGCAGAAGGCGGCGTGGGCCTCGGTGTCGCAGGCGGTGGCCGTCGCGAAGTCGACGACGGGGACGGGGCTGAAGAAGAGGGTCACCAGGCCGGGGGCCGAGGCGACCTGCAGCGGCCGCTCGGCCGCCAGCGCTGCGAAGCCGCGGGCGAGGCGGTCGGTCAGCTCGCCGAGGCGCTCATAGGCGGCGGCGTCGAGCTGCTCCAGGGTCGCCAGCCCGGCCGCGACCGCGAGCGGGTTCCCGGACAGGGTCCCTGCCTGGTAGACGTCGCCGGCGGGAGCGATGCGTTCCATGTGCCGGCGCGGGCCGCCGTAGGCTGCCGCCGGCAGGCCGCCGCCGAGGATCTTTCCCATCACGGTCAGGTCGGGTTCCACCCCGAGCAGTGCCTGGGCGCCGCCGCGGGCGACGCGGAAGCCGGTGATCACCTCGTCGAAGACGAGCAGCGCGCCCGCCTCGCGGGTCGCCTCGCGGAGGAACTCGAGGAAGCCCTCGGCGGGCGGGACGACGCCCATGTTGGCGGCGATCGGCTCGGCGAGGAGCGCTGCGACCTCGTGCTCGCGCAGCGCCCGCGCCACCGCCTCGCGGTCGTTCCACGGCACCACTACGGTCGCCGCCGCCTGCGTCGCCGTCACCCCCGGGCTGCCCGGCACGCCCAGCGTCGCCAGCCCCGAGCCGGCGTCGGCGAGGAGGCCGTCGGAGTGGCCGTGGTAGGCGCCGGCGAACTTGACGACGACCTCGCGGCCGGCGACGGCCCGCGCCAGCCGCACCGCGCTCATCGCCGCCTCGGTCCCGGAGCTGGTCATCCTCAGCATCTCGACCGAGGGGAAGCGCGAGGCCACCTCCTCGGCCAGCTGGACCTCCGCCAGGGTCGCGGCGCCGAAGCTCGTCCCCCGCTTCGCCGCTTCGATCACCGCGGCGATGACCGCGGGCTCGGCGTGGCCGAGGATCATCGGCCCCCAGGAGCCGATCCAGTCGACGTATTGGTTGCCCTCGACGTCGAAGAGCCGGCAGCCTTCGGCGCGTTCGACGAAGATCGGGTCGCGGCCGATCTGCCGCATCGCCCGCACCGGCGAGTTCACTCCTCCCGGCAGAACCTCCTGGGCGCGCTCAAAAAGGCCCGTCATCCGTTCGTCTGTTCCTTTTCGTTGCTATACGCCGATAAGGAACAACTGAAATTCACGAATGCTCGGCTTCCCAGCGCTCGTAGTCGTCGGTGAAGTAGTGGAGGCGAATCTTCTTGTACTCGGTCGAGGAGTAGAGGGTGGCGCGGTCGTCCGGCCCCATCCCGCACTCCGCGGCGATCGCGTCGAGGACGGCGTCGCACTCCTCCTTCGAGCGGCCGTGGGCCATCGTGAAGACGCTGTAGGGCCAGTCCTCGTAGGTCGGCCGCTGGTAGCAGTGGGAGATGCCGCGGAAGGAGGCCATGCGGCCGCCGACCTCCATGATCTGGTCCTCGGGCACCTTCCAGACCCCCATCCCGTTGGCGGAGAAGCCGGCGCGGCGGTGGTAGAGGATCGCCGCGACCCGACGCAGGATTTTGCGGTCGACCATCGTCCGCAGGCGGTCGAGCAGCTCCTCGGTCGAAATCCCCAGCTCCGCGGCGGCGGCGTCATAGGGGCGGGCGACCGCCCCCATCGGCCCCTGCAGGGCCTTGATCAGGGCGATGTCGTCGGCGTCGTAGGGCTGCGGTTCGAGCTCGCGAGGCGGCGCCGCCTCGACCGCGGCGGCGAGCGCCTCGGTCCCCTTCTCCATCTCCAGGTTCATGTTGATCTTGAAGAGGGTGAGGGTCGGCAGTTCCCGCATCGACTCCGCCCCGGTCTCCTCCATCAGCGCTTCCAGCGTCCCCTTCAGGCCTAGCTTCGAGTCCGGCGGGGTGGCGATCGTGAACCACATGTTGAAGTCGTGGGTGCGCAGGTAGTTGTGGGAGACGCCGGGGTGGGCGTTGACGATCCGCGCCGCCCGCTGCGGGTTCTCGGAGTCGACTTTCGCCGCCACCAGCATCGACTCGTAGCCGAGGGCGCGGGTGTCGAAGATCGGCGTGATCTCGCGGATGATGCGGCCGTCGAGCAGGCGCTGGGTGCGGCCGAGGACGTCGTCGAGCTCCAGCTCGGCCTCGGCGGCGACCAGGGCGAAGGGCTCGGGGTCGAGCGGGAAGTTCGACTGCAGCAGGTTCATCAACCGCTTGTCGGTCTCGTCGAGCGGGATCGCGGAGCCGTCCTTGCGGCTGCGCGCCTTCGACTGCGGCACTTTCACCGAAGCCACTGGGCGGCCTCCTTCGCGTAGTAGGTGACGATCGCGTCGGCGCCGGCGCGGCGGATGGAGGTCAGCGCCTCGAGGACGGCGGCGCGCTCGTCGATCCAGCCGTTGGCGGCGGCGGCCTTCAGCATCGAGTACTCGCCGGAGACGTGGTAGGCGGCGACCGGGGCGGTGGTCGCGTCCTTGACCCGCCGCACGACGTCCAGGTAAGGGAGGGCCGGCTTCACCATCACCATGTCGGCGCCCTCTTCGAGGTCCAGTTCGGCCTCGCGCACCGCTTCGGCGGCGTTGGCCGGGTCCATCTGGTAGCCGCGGCGGTCGCCGAACTCCGGCGTCGAGCCGGCCGCGTCGCGGAAGGGCCCGTAGTAGGCGGAGGCGTACTTGGCGCTGTAGGAGACGATCGGGACGCCGCTGTGGCCCTCCTCGTCGAGCTGGTGGCGGATCGAGCCGACCCGGCCGTCCATCATGTCGCTGGGGGCGACCGCGTCGGCGCCGGCCTCGGCGTGGGAGAGCGCGGTTTTCGCCAGCAGCTCGACGCTGATGTCGTTGTCGACCTCGGAGCTGCCCTCGCGGATGACGCCGCAGTGGCCGTGCGAGGTGTACTCGCAGAGGCAGACGTCGGTCATCACGACAAGGTCGGGAAGGGCGTCCTTCAGCGCCCGCACCGCCATCTGCACGATCCCCTCGTCGTCGTAGGCGCCGGTGCCGAACTCGTCCTTGACGTTGGGAATGCCGAACAACAGCAGCGCGCCGATCCCGGCGGCGGCGATCTCCCCGGCCTCCTCGACCAGGTTGTTGATCGAGAAGCGCTCGATGCCGGGCATCGACGGCACCTCCTCGCGCACGTCCTCGCCGACCATCACGAAGGCCGGCTGGATCAGGTGCCCGGGAGTGAGTTCGGTCTCGCGGACGAGGCCGCGCAGCGTGTCGGTGCGCCGCATCCGGCGCATCCGGGTACTTGGAAAAGGCATCGCCCACGAGTCTAGGGAACTGCCAGTAGCTTTCTCGCGGTGCAGGCACAGGGGCTGGTCAAGCGCTACGGCGACCGCGAAGCCTTGCGGGGAGTCTCTCTCGAGGCAGGCCCCGGGGAGCTCGTCGCGATCATCGGGCCGAACGGGGCCGGGAAGACGACGCTGCTTTCGATCCTCGCCGGGATCGCCAGGCCCGACGCGGGCGAGGTGGGGGCGACGGACGGCGCGGTCGGCTGGGTGCCGCAGCAGGCGGCGCTCTACCGGCGGCTGACCGTGGAGGAGAACCTGCTGCTGTTCGCCCGGCTGGAGGGGCACGAGGACCCGCGCGCCTCGACCGCGGAGATGCTCGAGCTGACGGGCCTGCGGGAGCGCCGCGGCGAGATCGTCGCCCGCCTCTCCGGCGGCAACCAGCAGCGGATCAACATCGCGATCGGATTGCTCTCCCGCCCGGCCGTGTTGCTGCTCGACGAGCCCAGCGTCGGCCTCGACCCGCGCCAGCGGGCGCGCCTCTGGGAGTTCGTCTCCGGCCTCGCCGGGCGCGGCACCACCGTCATCTTCTCCACCCACGACATCCAGGAGGCCGAGCGCTACGGGGGTCGGGTGCTGGTCCTCGCCGACGGCGAGTCCCTCTTCGACGGCTCCGCGACCGAGCTGCGCGAGGCGGTCCGCCGCGAGGCGCCCGAGGACGCCGACCGCGACTTCGAGACCGCCTTCGTCGCCTACCTGCACCACCGGGGGCACTGATGGGCGGGGTCCGCTGGCTGCTGCTGAAGGACCTGCAGATTCTGCGCCGCTCGCCGCTGCAGGCGGTGCTGCTGGTCGCCTACCCGATCCTGATCGCGGTCCTGGTCGGGTTCGCGATCTCACGCGGGCCGGAGGACCCGCGGGTCGCCTTCCTCAACGAGGTGCCGGCGAACTCGCGGATCAACGTCGGCGGCCAGGAGTTGCCGAAGGCGAACGTCAAGAAGCAGGTCTGCGAGCGGGTCGAGTGCGTCTTCGTCGCCGACCGCGCCGAGGCCGAGGAAAAGGTCGAATCAGGCGACGTGCTGGCCGCTCTGATCCTGCCCGCCAACCTCGTCAACAAAATCAACTCGCTCTCGACGCTGACGCCGGGCGTCCCCGAAGTCGAAGTCCTCGTCAACGAGGAGAACGCGGTCAAGGCCGAACTCGTCGACGACCGGATCACGACCCTGATGGCCGAAGCGAACCTGAGGATCGCGCGGCGGATCGGCAACGAAGGGGCCCGCTACCTGAGCCTGATCGTCGGCGGCGGCGAGTTCAAGGTGCTCGGGGAAACGATCCCGATCCTCGGCCTGCGGACGAGCGCCCGCATCCTCGAGGACGTGACGCCGGCGCTGCCGCCGGCGCTTCGTCCCTCGCTGGAACAGGTGACCGAGTTCGCCTCGCAGGCCCGCGACAACCTCGACGTGGCGAAACCGCTGATCGACCGGCTGGCGCAGCCGATCGCGGTGGAGAAGGTGGTCGTCGGAGGGAAGTCGCCGCCGCTGGAAATCTTCGCGATCGCCGTCGCCGCGACGCTGACCCTGGCCTTCGTCGTCATCCTCCTCGTCGCCGGCTCGCTGGCGCTGGAGCGGGAGGAGAACGCCTTCCCCCGCCTCACCCGCGGGCTCGTCTCCAGCAACGCGCTGCTCGGCGAGAAGGTCCTGCTCGGGGTCGCGGTGGGGCTGGTGGTGACGCTGCTGATGCTGGTCGGGATGCGGTTCTTCGTCCCCCTGGAGCTTTCGCGGATCGGCCTCTGGCTGCTGGCGATCGCGGCCGGGGCGGCGGCGCTCGGGGCGGCGGGGGCGGCACTGGGAGCGGCGGCACGGGACGTGCGGGCGGTCTCGCTGCTCGCCTTCATGGTGACGCTGCCGGTCGCCCTCCTCTCGCTGGTGCCCTCGGGGTCGGTCGGCAGCGGCGTCTTCGGCGCGATCCGCTACCTGACCGGGCTCTTCCCCTTCAAGCCGGCCCTGGAAGCGATCACCGCCGCGCTCGACGCCAGCGGCCCCTCGCTCGGCGGGCCGCTGCTGCACCTGGCGGCGCTCTTCGTCGCCTACGCGCTCATCGCCCGCCTGGCGCTGCGCCGATTCGCAACGGTCTGATCCCGCCGCGCTCCACGCACTCGCGGACGAACCGCTCGAGCTCCAGGTCGGGGGCGACGAGGGCGCGGACGCGCTCGAGCACGGCGGGCTGGTCGAGGGCGGGGAGAGTGCGGCCGTGGGAACGGATTGCGGCCAGCGCCACCGGCGACCCTTCGAGCTCGAGGCAGCCGTGCTTGCTGCGGTAGGCGGCGATCCCGTCGACCTCGACGAGGTTGTAGTTCGGCTCGCTCGCGGTCAGGAGCTGCCGCTGCTCCGCCGTCGGGTGGATGACGAAGACGGGCGCGGTCGTTCCCGGGCTCTCGTGCAGCGTCGCCGGCACCGCGCCGTAGGGCGAGACGTGGGCCGAGTAGACGACGTCGAAGCCCTGCAGCTGCGCCCGCAGCACCGGCATCTCCACACCGGGCAGCGGCGCCAGCTTGAGGCCGAGCGCCTTCGGCGCGGCGTTGGCGCCGTAGGCGAGGAGGGGCGAGCGACCGTCGAGGTCCGGCCCCTCGGGCAGCTCGTGCGCCTCCCCGTCGCGGTAGAGGTAGGAGCGCTCCGGCACCGCGTAGGGGTAGTCCAGCGCCCGCTTCAAGATCGCTGCCGCACCGTCCGGATCGACCATCCGGCTCAATCTCGCAGATAGGCTCAGCTCCTATGCGGGTCCTGTTCATCGGCGACGTGGTCGGCAGCCCCGGCCGCCAGGGCCTGCGCGAAGCGATGCCGGCGCTGCGCGAGCAGCACGCGCCGGACCTGGTGATCGTCAACGGCGAGAACTCGGCCGGCGGCGTCGGCATCACCGAACGGACCGCCAACGACCTCTTCGAGTCCGGCGCCGACGTCATCACCACCGGCAACCACGTCTACCGCCATCGCGAGGCCTACGACTTCCTCGACACCTCCGAGCGGGTGGTGCGGCCGGCCAACTACCCGCAGGCGAACCCGGGCCGGGGCCACACCGTGGTCGAGGCCGCCGGGATGCGGGTGCGGGTCGTCAACCTCAGCGGCGGCGTCGGGCTGCACGTCGCCCGCTCCCCTTTCGACACCGTCGACTCGATCCTCAGCCACCACGAGCAGGACGCGGTGATCGTCGACTTCCACGCCGAAGTCTCAAGCGAGAAGGTGGCGATGGGCTGGCACCTCGACGGCCGCGCCGCGGCCGTCTTCGGCACCCACACCCACGTCCCCACCGCCGACGGCCGCGTCCTCCCCGGCGGCACCGCCCACATCTCCGACGTCGGCATGACCGGCTCGCGCACCAGCGTCCTCGGGGTCAAGCCCGAGCAGGCGCTGCGCTCGCTGATCACCCAGATGCCGACCCGGTTCGAGACGGCTGAGGAGGACGTCTGGGTGATGGGGGCTCTCGTCGACGTGAACGAGCGGGGTCTGGCCGACTCGTTTCAGCAGGTGATGCAGCCAGTGCGATGAGCAGCAGCGGGTAGAACCAGACGATGTAGAGGTAGAACCAGTGGTGCAGGGTCAGCTGGAGGAGGATCAGGAGGGCGGCCGAGAGGGCGGCGAGCTGGGCGATTGACTTCGTCTTCGGGACGAAGGCGAAGGCCAGGGACAGCAGGCCCAGGCCGGCGAGGAGAGCGGTGCGCAGCGGTTCCAGGGAGGTTTGGCCCCAGATGCTGAAGGGGGAGTCGCGGCCGGCTTGGGTGGCGATGGTGCGGTCGTAGAAGGTCTTCAGGCCCGGGTCTAGGGCTGGCCAGACGAGCGCAATGGCCGTCACTAGGAGCGCTCCGAGGATGAACAGAAGCGCTGGGCGGCGGCGGGTGTCCTGCGTGCGGGGTCGTACTCGGACACCCGCCGCCGAACTCGGGCCGGGCTCTTGGGCTGGCGATTCGAGGGCGGGTCGGTAGTTCAGGAGCATTGGTCCGAGAGGGGCCGCTACGAACTTGGCCCAGGTGGCCGCGGCGAAGGTGGCTCCACGCGCTAGTGGCCTTCCGAGGAGGAGGAAGGTCCCCAGCAGGAGTGCCGCGACCAGCGAGTCGTTGCTGTTCGACTCCAACACGTAGGCGGTGTAGGGGTAGGCGGCCCAGGCGAAGGCGAGGGTCGCGGCGAGGCGCCGGCCCTCGGGGCCGGGGCGGATGCGGAGGCCGAGGAGGATGAGGAAGGTGAAGACGGCGAGGTCGAAGACGATCGCGGCGCCGTGGGCGGCGGGGAGGTCGTCCCATTCGCCGGTGTTCGGCCAAGCCAGCTCGAAAGGGACGTAGGCGAGGTAGTTGACCGGGCCGTAGGTGTCGCCGGTGGAGATGTCCTCGGGGAAGTTGTCGTAGATCGGTTCCCCGTGGGCGATCTTGTCGGCGCCGACGACGCTCGCGTAGCCGACGTCGATCGCTCCGGAGTCGGCGACGTTGAGGCCGACGCGGAAGCCCATCAGGAAGAGCGCGGCGACGAGCATCCAGGTGACCGGCCAGATCGGGCGCAGCCCCTCCCCCCTGCCCCGCAGCCCGATCCAGAGGGAGCGACCGAGGAGGTAGAGCAGGACCGGGTAGACGAGCGGCACCGAGACGCCGATCTCGGCCCGGTTGAAGAAGTAGTGGGAGACGCCGAAGCCGAGCAGGACGAGGAGGTCGAGGTTGGCGAGGCGCCGCAGCCGGCGCCAGTCGATCAGGCCGAGGAGGAAGACGAGGCAGAGCGGGATGAAGACGTAGGGCGCGTTCAGCTTGTGGCCGAAGGCGCCGGAGTAGCCGCGGGCCATCTTCCAGGCGACCTGGTAGCCGGTCCACGACTCGGTCACCTCGCCGCCGCCGGGGTCGACGTAGACCATCACCAGCTCCTCGCCACCGGAGAAGTAGGCGACCTCCCAGCGGTCGTCATCCTCGTTCAGCGTCGCCGTCGAGGCGAGGGGACCGTGCTCGCGTTCTTCTTCGCGGACCTTGGCGTCCTGGTCGGCCGCGGCGATCGCTTCGGCGCGGGTGATCCCGGAAGGCGATGGCGCCTTTGCGTCCCCTGAGGACGGAAAGGCGCCTTGGGCCGACGCGGCGATGGCGACTAGCGCGAGGAGGAGCGCCGCGCGCCTCACCCCTTCGCCGCCACCCCGAAGTGCTCGAGGACAACCGGGGCGACGTCGCGCAACGCCCACTGCTCGCGCTCGCCCGCCGACTCGGGGCCGCAGCCGACGAAGAGCAGCGGCCCGAGCGAGTCGCCCGCGTGCAGCGCCCCGTGGCTGCCGCCGCCGGCGTGGCTGACCCCGCCCCAGTCGACCGCCTCGAAGCCGGGCGCGAGGGAGAGCACGAAGTCGCCGGAGTGCGGCGCGGCCAGCGCCGACCAGACCCGCGCCAGCGGGTCGGGGTAGGTCTCACTGCTGAGCCGCCCGTCGGCGACCGAGGCCTCCAGCGCCTCCAGGTCGCCCTCGGTCTCCCAGCTGCCGCCGCGCAGGTCGGTGACGCCGGCGCCGGGCCGGAACCGCAGCGCCGCCTCGCCGCGTTCGACCACGGCCCACTCGCCACCCGCGGCGGGCATCCCCGGGCCCGGCCGCTCCAGCGGCAGCCCGTCGGCGCCCTCGAGCCGGCAGACGAGGTCGACGCCCTCGATCACGCCCAGCCGCGCCGCCACCTCCAGCGGCTCGGCGCGGTCGCCCTCGCCCGGCAGCAGGTAGATGTGGGCGGCGCGGCCGGTCGGGCTGACCGCCAGCTGCGATTGCTCCGGCCGCTCCTCGGAGGGCTGCAGGACCGACCACTCGGCGCTCAGCAGCTCGGCCAGCGGTAGCCCGCGGTTGACGTCCGTCTGGGCGTGGTCGGCGAGCAGGATCACCGCGTGGCCGGCGAGGAACTCGTCCAGCCCGCCGGCCTCCTCGGCGTAGGTGGCGAAGCAGGAGTCCGCCTTGGCGATCGACTCGACGCTCGCCTCCGGCCCGTGGTGGTGGGAGTAGTTGTCGTTGTCCGGCAGCGAGAGGAGGAGGAAGTCGTAGAGGTCCTCCTTCAGCAGCTCGGCCGCGCAGCAGGCGGCGTAGCCGTCGCGGTTGCCGGGGATCGAGGTCGAGCGGCAGGGGACTTTGCGGCTGGCGTAGAGGTCGCCGTAGAAGAGGTCGGTCGGTCCCCAGGTGTGGTGGTGGAACTTCAGTTTGGTCGCGTCGACCGCGCGCCGCAGCAGGCCCTCGAGCGAGACCTCGTGCCGCTGCCGCCCGCGGTAGATGAGGAACGGCGTGCAGGCGGTGCGCAGGCCGGCGTCTTCGAGGCTCTCGAAGACCGTCTCCACCTCGGGGCTGAGGTGGGCGAGGTTCATGTTGTAGACGAGGTCGTAGAGGGCGCGGAAGACGCCGAAGGCGCGGGTCGCCTCCAGCGAGGAGCCGTACTCGACGTAGCGCCGCTCGAGCCGGTGGTACCAGTTCATGCCGCTGATCCAGTGGCGGTCGGCGCCGACGCCGGTGACCATCTCGGCGCTGGCGACCGGCGTCACCGAGGGGAAGCTGGAGACGCAGTCGGGGATGAGGACGCCGCGCTCGATCAGGGCGCCGAAGGTGGGAGCGCGACCCTCCGCGACCGCTCGTTCGAGCATGTCGGTGCGCAGCGAGTCGACGTAGGTGAGGACGAGCTTCTTGCGAGACGGCATCGACCGAATGATGCCCGGCAGCGGGCGCCCGCTAACGGAGGACGCGGAGGCCGGCGTGTTTGCGCTGGGCGCGGCGGTGGCGGGTGACGCCGAGCCAGATCAGCGCCAGGACGAGGATGACGACCACCGGTTCGACGAACAGCGCGATCGCGATCACCACCAGCGCCGCTAGGGCGACGATGAAGGCGAGCGCCCCGCCGCCGCTGCCCTCGCGGCGGCTGGCGCCGTAGACGAGGTCGCTGATCACGATGCAGGCGAGCGCGGCGCCGACCAGGCCGAGCAGCCCGCCGATGATCCCTTCGAGCAGGAAGCCGGCGATGAAGCCGATCACGCCGGCGAGGATCGTCATCCGGCCTCGCGACGATCCGTGGGTGCCGGTGGTGCCGGCGAGCATGCCGACGGCGAGGCCGATTCCGAGCTCGGTTAGAACGTCCACGTGCGAAACCTAACCGAGCGCGTGCGCCCGCGCGTCGATCCGCCACACTTCAGCGATGGCAGAAGTGCCCGAGCCGACCCACCGCCGCCGCTCCCACGCCGGCACCCGCGACCTTGAGCGCTACGCGGGCCTGTTCGCGGAGCGGACCGGGGTGATGCGCTCCTCGGCGATGCGGGACCTGATGGCGATCACCGCGCGGCCGGAAGTGATCTCGCTCGCCGGCGGCCTGCCGGACACCTCCACCTTCCCGCCCCACAGCTTCGCCGCGCAGATGACCCGGATCGCCCAGGAGTCGGCGGCGAAGGCGCTGCAGTACGGGCCGACCGAGGGCTTCGAGGAGACCAAGGACTGCATCCTCGAGGTGATGGGCGCCGAGGGGATGCTGCCCGACCCCGACGACATCATCGTCACCACCGGCGGCCAGCAGGCGATCGACCTCGTCTGCAAGACCCTGATCGACCCCGGCGACGTCGTCATCTGCGAGGCCCCGACCTACCCCGGCGCGATCCCGACCCTCTGCAGCTACCAGGCCGACGTGGTCCAGGTCGAATGCGACGAGGACGGGATGCAGGTCGAGGCGCTCGAGCAGTTGCTCGGCGAGCTGCGCTCCGAAGAACGGCGGCCGAAGTTCATCTACTCGGTGCCGAGCTTCCAGAACCCGGCCGGGGTGACGATGTCCCTGCGGCGCCGCCACCGCCTGGTCGAGCTGGCGCGCTCCCAGGAACTGCTGGTCGTCGAGGACAACCCCTACGGGCTGCTGCGCTACGGCGGCGAGCCGATGCCGCCGCTCTACCAGCTCGACGGCGGCGACTTCGTCATCTACCTCGGCACCTTTTCCAAGATCCTCTCCCCCGGCATCCGCCTCGGCTGGGCGGTGGCGCCGCCGCCGGTGATGGAGAAGATCGTCCTCGGCAAGCAGGCGGCCGACCTCTGTACCTCGACCCTGACCCAGTACTTCGTCCGCGAGTACTTCGCCGAACGGCGCTGGCAACGCTACGTCGACGACCTGGTCGAGATCTACCGCGCCCGCCGCGACACGATGGTCGAGGCGCTGCGCACCTACTTCCCGGCGGAGGCGACCTGGACCGAGCCCGAGGGCGGCCTCTTCATCTGGGCGACGCTGCCCGACTACATCGACACCAGCGACCTGCTGGCCAAGGCACTGCGCGCCGACGTCGCCTTCGTCCCCGGCCAGGCCGCCTACGTCGACGGCCGCGGCAGCCACTCGATGCGGCTCAACTTCAGCGGCGTCGACGAGGAGGAAATCCGCGAGGGGGTGCGGCGGATCGGCAAGGTGATCGCCGAGCAGGTCGAGCTCTACGGGACCCTGACCGGCGAGCAGCGGGCCCCCGAGCCGGCCGAGGAGACGCAGCCGAACGTGGTCCCGTTCCGCAAGGCGGAGGAGGCGTGAAGGTCGCGGTCCTCAAGGGCGGCCGCTCGCTCGAGCGCGGCGTCTCGCTGCGCTCCGGGGCGCGGGTCGAGGACGCGCTCCAGCGGCTCGGGCATGAGGTGCTGCCGATCGACGTCGGGCCGGACCTGGTCAAGCGCCTGATCGCCGAGCGCCCGGACGTCGCCTTCGTCGCCATGCACGGCGTCGGCGGCGAGGACGGGACCGTGCAGGAGCTGCTGGAGATCCTCGGCATCCCCTTCACCGGCCCGGGCGCGGCAGCCTGCGCCCGCTGCATGGACAAGGTCCAGGCCAAGGACGCGATCGACGAAGAGGGTCTCCCGACCCCCCACTGGTTCGCCTTCAACCAGACCGCCTTCCGCGAGTTCGGCGCCGCCGACGCGCTCGGGCGGCTGGGAGAGACGCTCGGCTTTCCGCTCGTCGTCAAGCCGAGCCGGGGCGGCTCCTCGCTGGGCGTGAAGTTCGCCGCTTCGGCGGCGGAGGTCCCGCAGGCGCTGATCTCCGCCTTCAGCTACGACGACCGCATCCTCCTCGAGCGCTTCGTCGACGGCCGCGAGCTGGCGGTCAGCATCCTCGGCGACGAGCCGCTGCCGGTGGTCGAGGCGATCCTGCTCGAGGGCGACCGCTACGACTTCGAGGCCCGCTACGAGATCGGCCGCACCCGCTTCGTCTGCCCGGCCGAGTTGAGCGCCGAGGAGGAGCGGGCGGTGACCGAGGCGGCGCTGGCCACATACCGGGCCCTCGGCTGCACCGGCTTCGCCCGCATCGACCTGATCCTCGGCGCCGACGGGCCGTGGCTGCTGGAGGCCAACGCGATCCCCGGCCTCACCGACACCAGCCTCCTCCCCCAGGCCGCCGAGGCGGCGGGACTCTCCTTCGAGGAACTCGTCGAGCGAATCCTCGACCTCGCGCTCAAGCCCGCAGCGGCCTAGCGGCTACTGGTCGCCCTGCGCGAAGTCGTCGGGCGTTACCTCGTCGAGGAACTCCTTGAATTTGTCGACGACCTCCTCGGTGTCCTCGACCTCGTGCTCGAACTCGATCGCCGACTCCTCGATGACCTCCTCGGCGGCGAAGATCGGGGCCGAGACGCGGACGGCCAGCGCCAGGGCGTCGGACGGGCGCGAGTCGATCTCGACTTCGGAGCCGTTGATCGAGACCGTGATCGAGGCGTAGAAGGTGTTGTCGCGCAGCTCGGTGACGGCGACCCGCTCGCACTTCGCGTCGAGGTTGTCGAGCATGTCGGAGAGCAGGTCGTGGGTCATCGGCCGCGGCGTCGAGGCGCCCTGCAGCTTCATCAGGATCGCCGCCGCCTCCGGGTGGCCGATCCAGATCGGCAGGAAGCGGTTTCCGTCCACGGTCTTCAGCAACACGATCGGCTGCTTGCCGACCATGTCGAAGCTGACGCCATAGATCTGCATCTGCTGCAAGTGAGGCTCCCGGTCGTGGAACGGGGAAGTATAGGTTCAGGGATTCAGCTGCTGGATGGCGTCCAGGAAGCGGGGCAGATTCTGCTCTGCCGCGGGGCCGACGTCGCAGAAGAGGAGGTGGACCGGCTCGCCGAAACCGGCGACCGCGTAGGGCGGGGGGAGCCGCTGTCCCTCCTCCAGCGCGACCGGGAAGACGAGCCCCGCCGCGGCCGATCGGTAGCGGTCGTGGGAGCGGTAGGCGACCGCCTGGTAGACGTCGGCGCGGGAGACGCGCAGGTGGCGGCCGGCGACGTCGATCTCCGTCGTCTCGCCGAGCGGGACCTCGGTGTCCTTGTACTTGGCGTCGAGGATCAGCCGCCCGCCGCCGGGCAGCCGCAGGACGAAGTCCGGGTCGACCTTCGCCCGCCGCGTGTAGGTGCCGTCGGCGCTGGAGACGACCGCGCGGGGCCGCTCCCGCTCCAGGGTCCCCCCCGGCCAGCCGGCGAGAATCCCGCGCAGCGCCTCCTGGAAGAGCGAGTTCATGTCCCAGAGGAAGGCGCTGCGCTCGTGCGCCCCCAGCTGCAGGTCCATGTAGAGGCCGCTGGCGAACGCCTCGCAGTGCTCGAGCATCCGCCGGTAGTGGCGCGGCTGCGGGCTGCGCGAGAGCGAGCGGAAGGTGGCGGTGCCGAGCCGCTCGTTGGGGACGCCGGCGAGCAGCGAGAGGACCCGGCGCCCCATCCGCCCGAGCGCGGCGCGGGCCTCCGGCCGGGCGAGGACGCGGCGGCGGGTGAGGGCGAGCTGGACGGTGGCGCGAATCGCCCGGTTGGCGGCGGTGTCGCGGGTCGAGCTTGCCGTCCTCCGTCGTCAGCGACTCGCCGATAATGCGCTGCAATCTTTCGTCTGCGTAGAGAAGGGCTACCCAGGCCAGCAGCGAAGCGTCGCCGCCGACCTCCCCGCAGACGCGGACCAGGGCATCCGCGACCAACCTCTCGACACCCGCTTCGTCCTTCTCGTAGAGAAAGAGGTCATCGGCGAGCTCGGGGTGTCCCGGCGGCAGTAGGTCGCGCACTTCTGCCTCGCTCATCCCCGCCCGCAGACCGCCGATCGCCTCCGCCAGGTCACGGAACTTGTAGTGCTTGCTCAAGGACAGCTTGTTCCCGGCGACCGGCGCCAACCGCTTCTCCCCTCTGCCCGATGAGTGGGCGATCCTGGATTCGAACCAGGGACCTCGTCCTTATCAGAGACGCGCTCTAACCAACTGAGCTAATCGCCCGGGGTTGGCGATGATAGCGACGGTTCTCAGCTGGAGGGACTGGTGAAACCAAGCGCTCCTAGCGCTTGCGCAGGCGACGGGCCAGACCGTGGGCCTCGCGGACGTCTCCGAAGTGGAGCTCGGCGACGATCCCCTCGCCCTTGGCCCGGGCCGTCACCTCGTGCCCGAGCGCCTCCTCGAGGGCGTCGGCGACGTCGCGGAGGGCGGCTTGGGCATCGGGATCGACCGGCGCTCTCCTCGGTTTCGTCTTTGGCTGGCCAGCCAGCCGAACCCTCTCCTCGGTTTCGCGGACCGACCAGCCGCCACGGGCGGCGTCGCGGGCGAGGCGGCGGCGGACGTCGTTGCCGGGGATCGCGAGGAGGGCCTTGCCATGACCCTCGCTGAGGTCGCCGGACTCGAGCAGTGCCAGCGCCTCGTCGGGGAGCTCGAGGAGGCGGATCAGGTTCGAGACCGCGGGGCGGCTGCGGCCGACACGCCGGGCCAGCTCCTCTTTGGTCAGGCCGAGCTCGCGGACCAAGGCGTCGCAGGCCTTCGCCTCCTCGACCGGGTTCAGGTCCTCGCGCACCATGTTCTCGATCAGCGCTGCCTGCAGCCGCTCCGCCTCCTCCTGGTCGCGGATGACCGCGGGCACCTTCTCGATTCCCGCCTGCTGGGCGGCGCGCCAGCGGCGCTCGCCGGCGACAAGCTCGTAGCTGCCGTCGGGGAGGGGGCGGACGAGCAGGGGCTGGACGACTCCGGAGGCCTCGATCGAGGCTGCCAGGGCGGCGAGGGCCTGCTCGTCGAAGTTGGACCGCGGCTGCGAAGGGTTCGGCTTGATCAGCGAGACCGGCAGCTCGCGCAGCTCGCCGGCCGCCGTCTCCTCGGCCTCGGGCAGGATCGCCGCCAGCCCGCGGCCTATCCCGCGGCGGCTAGCCACGGCTCGCCAGCTCCTTCGCCAGGGCGCGGTAGGCGACGGCGCCATGCGATGCGGGGGCGTGCTCGGTCACGGGCAGACCATAACTCGGCGACTCGGCGACTCGGACGCTGCGCGGAATCACGGTCTCGAAGACCATGCCGTCGAAGTGGTCGCGGAGCTCGGCCTCGACGTCCTGCGCCAGCCGCGTCCGCTCGTCGTACATGGTGACGAGCAAACCCGAAACCTCAAGTTGAGGGTTCAGCTCACGCCTGATCAAGCCCAGGGTTTCCAGGAACTGGACCAGCCCCTCGAGGGCCAGGTACTCCGCCTGCACGGGGACGATCACGCGGTCGGCCGCGGTCAGGGCGTTGACGCTGACCGGCCCCAGCGAGGGGGGGCAGTCGAGCAGCGTCACCGCGAAGCGCTCGCGAACCGGCCCCAGCCGTTCGCGCAGGCGGATCTCGGACGCCTGCATCCGCGGCAGCTCGACGGCGGCGCCGGCGAGGTCTTTGTTGGCGGGGACGAGCCAGAGGTTGTCGGGCCCCGCGGGGCGGGCCGCCTCCGCCACCGAAGTGTCGCCGGTGAGACAGTCGTAGGAAGAGGGGTGCAGGTCGCGGCCGCTGCCGAGGGCGACCGTCCCGTTGCACTGCGGATCGAGGTCGACGAGCAGGGTCTGGCTTCCCTCCGCGGCGGCGCAGGAGGCCAGATTGACGGCGGTCGTCGTCTTGCCGACACCGCCCTTCTGGTTCGCGACTGCGTAGACCTTGCCCATCGCAGGCCAGCCTAGTCAACGCGCCCGCCGCGCATTCCTCAGCGCGTTCGCAGGCGGTGGGATAGCCTGCGGGCCGTGTCCGAGAGCTACGACTGGCCCGACAACCCCGCCGAGCGAGCGCAGGAGCTCGTCGAGGGCGTCCTGGACGAGCTCGACCTCGACGGCGAGGTCATCGTCGAGGAGAGCGACGAGCGCATCCTGCTCACGGTCGAGGGGGAGGACGACTTCGGCCTCCTGATAGGCAAACGAGGTCAGACGATCGACGCCCTGCAGCTGCTCTGCTACCAGGCGGCCTTCCGCGGCCTGCGCGAGCGCAAGCGGGTGGTCGTCGACGCCGCCGGCTACCGCGAGCGGCGCCGCGAGACCCTCGAGGGCCGCGCCGACCGGGCTGCCGAGCAGGCGCTAAGCAACAATCGCGTCATCGAGATGGACCCGATGAGCGCGCAGGAACGGCGGGTCGTGCACGAAAGGCTGAAAGAGCGCGCCGGGGTCGAGACCTACAGCGAGGGCGACGAGCCCCACCGCTGCGTGATCGTCGCGCCGCTGCTGCCCGAGTGAGCGCCGACCCGCTCGCGACGCTCGACAGCGCCGGGCGCGAGAAGCTGAAGGCGGTACTCGACCTGCTCGCCGCGGAGCGCGCCTCGGTCAGCTCCGTGGTCGACGAGCGCGCCTGGCAAGTGCACGTGGCCGACAGCCTCACCGGCCTGGAGGTGCCCGAGTTGCGGGAGGCCGGCCGGATCGCCGACGTCGGCGCCGGGGCCGGCTTCCCAGGCCTCGCCCTCGCGGTGGCGTTGCCGGCGGCGCGGGTCGACCTGGTCGAGTCGGTGGGCCGCAAGTGCGAGTTCATGCGGCGGGCGGCGGAGGCGGTGGGCATCGGCAACGTGCGCGTCCTCAACGCCCGCTCCGAGGACCTGGCCGCCGCCGAGGGGTGCGAGGCCTACGAGGTCGTCACCGCTCGCGCGGTCGGGCGTCTCTCCACCCTCGCCGAGCTCGCGTCGCCGCTCCTGGAGCCAAATGGAGTCCTCGTCGCCTGGAAGGGCAAGCGCGACCCCGAGGAGGAGAGGCAACTGGAAAGCGCCTCCGATGCTCTGGCGATGGCGCCCGAGGCGATCATCGGGGTCGGCGATCGAGCCGGCAGCCGCCATCGGCACCTGCACGTCGTTCGCAAGACCGGTCCAACCCCCTCGAACCTTCCCCGCAAGCCGGGAATCGCGAAGAAGCGGCCGAAGGGCTAGCGCCGGCGCTTCTTCTTGCGCGGCGGCGGGGGTGGCGGTTTTGCCGCCTGGACCGCGGCCGCGCCTTCGGGAGTCGCCGTCACCGGCGGTGGCACCACACGCTGGATCACCAGCTGCTGCCCGATCGTCCAGAAGTTGGTGGTGATCCAGTAGAGGATCAGGCCGGCCGGGAAGCTGAGGATGAAGGGGACGAAGACGACGGGGAGCAGCATCATCAGCATCCGCTGGCTTTTGTCGGCCGTGATCGACATGACCATGCTCGAGATCAACTGGGTGCCGACGTAGAGGGCGATAAGGACGATCAGTTCGGCGCCCGTCGCCTTCGCGGTCAGGTCGTCGATGAACCAGAACGCGGCTTCGGACCCGCACTTCCCGGCTTCGCAGCCGATGTCGGCCGGAAGCTCGTGTTTGAGCACGAAGAAGAGCGTAATGAAGACCGGGAGCTGCGCCAGCAGCGGGATGCAAGAGGCAAAGGGGTTGACTTTGTTCTCTTTGTAGAAGCGCATCATTTCCTGCTGGAGGCGCTGTTTGTCGTTCTTGTACTTCTCCTGCAGCTCCTTCATCTGCGGCTGCAAGGCCTGCATGGCCCGCATCCCTTTGAGCTGTTTGTAGGTGAGCGGCAGCAGGACCGCGCGGGTGCAGACCGTCAGGGCGATGATCGACATCCCCCAGGAGAGCCCGGCGCTGTCGTGGAAGAACTGCAGGACGCCGTTGGCGATGTCGATCAGCGGCTGCAGGATGTTGGCGGTGAGGGGGCTCATCGGTGGGCTTCGTGGTACTCGGCGGGGTGAACCGGGCCGGTGCGGAGCGTGAATCTATCGGGGACGGGGTCGAAGCCGCCGTGACTGAAGGGATTGCAGCGGAGAATCCGCCAGGAAGCGAGGAGGAAACCGCGCGCCACCCCGAACCTTTCGACCGCTTCGACGGCGTAGGCGGAGCAGGTCGGCTCGTAGCGGCAGCGGCGCGGGAAGGCCGGGGAGATCCAGCGCTGGTAGGCCCGGATCGGGGCCAAGAAGAGGCGTTTCACGTGGAACGGCCCCCGGCAAGGGCCTCTTCCAGGTCGGCCCCGACCCCGCTCATCCCCTCGCGCTCGATCAGATCCTTGATCTCGGTGCGGGCGACAATGACGAAGTCGTGGCGCGGGGGAAGACGGTCGGCGAGGCCCCAGAAGGCCTCCCGAAGCACGCGCTTAACCCTGTTGCGCTCGACGGCGCCTCCCACCTTCCTGCTGACGGAGACGCCCAGCCGCACCTCGTCGCGCTCCTCGTCCTTACGAGGAAAGGTGTAGAGGACTAGGTAGCGGGTCGCGTGCGAGGAGCCGTCGCGATAGACGCGGTCGAACTCGCCGCTTCGAGAGAGGCGCCGTCGCTTCGGCGACGCCATCAGATGACCGGTCGTGGGGTCCGGTGCGACCGGTGGCGTCCACGGCCAAGCAGGTCAAGGACGCAGGGTGAAGCCTTTGGTGGAGCCAAAGGCAAGCCCGAGGACGCAGAGATGCGCAGCGCCGTGGGCGCCATCCGGGCGTGCAGGACCCCACGACCGGTCATCTCACTAGGGAGTGAGGCGCTTGCGGCCTTTGCGCCGGCGGCGCTTGAGGATGGCGCGACCGCCGCGACTGCTCATCCGGGCACGGAAACCGTGGGTCTTGGCCCGCTTCCGCTTCTTAGGCTGGTAAGTGCGCTTCATGCCGGCGGAAGTATAGGGAGGGCGGCGAAAATCTTTTCTGCGGCATTTGCGATGCACCCCGGTCGGCCCCTCAGGCACGGCGCTATGGTCGCCGCGCAGTGCCTGACAACCCCCCGAAAGACGACATCGGCGCCCTTTGGCGAGCCACGCAGGGGCGGTTGAGCTCGTCGGTTCCGGATTCGACCTGGCGCCTTTGGCTGGAGCCGGTCGAGGCCGTCGGCGCTGAGGGGGAAACCCTCTTCCTCAGCGCCCCCGAGGGGATCCGCGCCTGGACCGAGCGCCGCTACTCGACGCTGATCGCGGAAGCCTTGCGGGAGGAGGGCGCTCCCTTCCAGCAGGTGAGCTTCGCAGCGCCCGCCGCGGGCCTGGAGGCGGGTGCGGCCGATCCGGACCTGAACCCGAACTACACCTTCGAGCGCTTCGTCATCGGCCCCGGCAACCGGCTCGCCCACGGTGCCGCCCTCGCCGTCGCTGAGGCCCCCTCCGAGGCCTACAACCCCCTCTTCCTCCACGGGCCGCCGGGGCTGGGCAAGACGCACCTGCTGGCCGCGATCGCCAACTACCTGCGCGACAACGCTCCCGCCCTCAGCGTCCGCTACACCACCGCCGAGTCCTTCACCAACGAGTTCGTGGCGGCGCTCAAAACCTCCGGTTCCGAGGGGTTCAAGGCGCGCTACCGCGACATCGACGTGCTGCTGATCGACGACGTCCAGTTCCTCCAGGGGAAGCCGGCGACCGAGGAGGAGTTCTTCCACACCTTCAATGCCCTCTATGAGTCCGGCAGCCAGCTGGTGCTCTCGGCCGATCGCATCCCCAGCGAGCTCTCGACGCTCGCCTCGCGCCTGCGCGACCGCTTCGAGTGGGGCCTGACCGTGGCTGTCGAGCCCCCGAACCTGGCGACGCGGCTGACCGTCCTCCGGCACCTGGTCGAGGAGGCCGGGGTCGAGATCGCCGATACCGGCGCCCTCTCCGAGCTCGCCAACCGGATCGACGCCAACGTGCGCCAGCTGCACGGCGCCCTCACCCGGGTGATCGCCCACGCTTCGCTGATGGCGAAGCCGCTCAGCTCCGAGCTGATCGCCGAAGTGATCCCCAGCATCCGGCGCTCCCAGCCCGCCTCGGTCGAGGAGATTCAGCAGCGCGTCGCCGAAGGATTCGGCATCTCCCGCGCCGAGCTGGTCGGCTCGAGTCGCGCCGCCACTCCCCTGCGGGCCCGGCAGGTCGCGATCTTCCTCACCCGCGACCTCACGGATCTCTCGCTTCCCCAGATCGGCCGTCTCTACGGCGGCCGCGATCACACCACCGTCCTCAACTCGCTGCGGCGGGTGGAAGCCGGCCTCGACGAGGACACCGAGTTGGCGGAGAAGGTCCGCGAGTTACGCGGCGCAATCCACAACCCGGTCGGCGAGGAGCGCTGAGCGCCGCCGACGCTGCAAGAATCCCCAGCCTCCCACAGCGCTTTCCACACCCTCTAAACCGCATCCCACCGCCGAATACCCCGCCACCAAGACTTTTTCCACAAGTCCTAACTCAACTTAAGAAGGCATCAATCACTTGAAGCTCACGACCAAAAGGGAAGACCTCGTCGCCAAGCTCTCGACCGTCTCCAGGGCGGTATCGACGCGCGCCGCCACCCAGGCGCTCTCGGGTGTCCTCCTCACCGCCAAAGAAGGACGCGTCACCCTCGCCGCCACCGACCTCGACCTCGGTCTGGAGACGACGCTCGAGGCTGAGATAGAGAGCGAGGGTGCCGCCCTTCTCCCCGGCCGCCTTTTCGCCGAGGTGGCCCGATCGCTGGCCGACGCCACGGTCGAGATCGAATCGCGCGAGGCGGAGCACGACGTCGAGATCCGCAGCGGCGGCTCCAGCTTCCACCTGCGGGTGCTGCCGGTAGAGGACTTCCCGAACCTGCCTCAGCCGGAGGCCGACCCCGGCCTGAAGATTCCCGCCGCGGCGCTCGAAGAGAGCATCGAGCTGGTGGCGCGGGCCGCTTCCCGCGACGACATGCGCCCGGTCCTCACCGGCGTCTTCGTCACCGCCAGCGGCAAGGAGATGACGATGGTCGCCACCGATTCCTACCGACTGGCGGTCAAGCGGACCGAGCTCGAGGCCGACCTCGGCGGCGAGCTCGAGGCGAACATCCCGGCGCGGGCGCTGCGCGAGCTCGGCCGCATCCTTTCCTCCGAAGGCGCCGGCGAGACCTCGATCTCGCTGCTGACCAACCAGGCGGTCTTCGTCGCCGGCTCGATCCTCCTCTCGACGAGGTTGATCGACGGCCAGTTCCCGAACTTCCGCCAGCTGCTTCCGGAGTCCTACGAGCACGACGTGCGGCTGCCCCGCTCCGACTTCCTCGACGTCACCCGCCGGGTCAGCCAGCTGGCGCAGCGCAACGCTCCCCTGCGCCTCTCCTTCCGCTCCGGCGAGCTGACGGTGGCGGCGGAAACGCCGGACGTCGGCGACGCTCGCGAGACGATGCCGGCCGCCTTCGAGGGCGAGGAGCTGGAGATCGGCTTCAATCCCGAGTTCCTCAAGGAAGGGATCGAAAGCATCTCCGGCGACGAGGTGCTGGTGCGGCTGATCTCGCCGCTGCGGCCGGGGCTGCTGGAACCGGTGGAGGGGGACGACTTCCGCTACCTGGTGATGCCGATCCGGCTCAACGTCTGAGCGTGACGCCGTCGGCCGGCTGAGCTGGCTGTGCTCGTCACCGCGATCGAGGCGAGGCCGCTGCGCAGCCTCGAGCGGGTGCGGGTCGACCTGCCGGCGGGGATCGTCAGCGTCATCGGCCCCAACGGGACCGGCAAGACGAATCTGGTCGAGGCCCTCTACTTCGCCCTCACCGGCCGCTCGTTCCGGACCTCCGACCGCCGCGACCTGATCCCCTTCGGCGGCTCCCTGGCGCGGGCGGAGGCGACCGTGCGGGACGACGACGGGATCGAGCATCAGCTGCTGGCGGCGGTCAGCCGCAGCGAAGGCCGCCGCCACCTGCTCGACGGAAATCCGGCCGAGCCGGCGGCGATCGCCCGCAGCCGTCCCCCCGTCGCTGTCTTCGCGCCGGATCGGCTGACCCTGGTGAAGGGACCGCCGGCGGAGCGGCGGGCGCACCTCGACGGCTTCCTCGCCGCCCGCTGGCCCTTCCGGGCGGAGCTGCGCAAGCGCTACGGGCAGGCGGTCGCGCAGCGCAATGCCCTGCTCTCGCGGCTGGCGGCTGGCTACGGCTCCGCGGCTGATCTGGGGATTTGGGACGCGGGCCTCGCCGACGCCGCCGCGCCGCTGATCGAGGCGCGGGCGGAGGCGGTCGCCGAGCTGGCGCGCCCGTTCGCCGAGGCCTCGACCGAGCTCGGGCTGGAGGGCGGCGCGATCGAGTACGCGCCCCGCGCGTCGGGGTCGGCGGAGGAGATCCGCCTCGGGTTGGAAGAGCGGCGCGAGCAGGACATCCGCCTCGGCCGCAGCTCCTGGGGCCCCCACCTCGACGAGCTGAAGCTGACCAGCGCCGATCGCTCGTTGCGGCGCTTCGGCTCGCAGGGTCAGCAGCGCGCCGCCCTCCTCGCCCTCCTCTTCGCCGAGCGCGAGGCGCTGCGGCAAGCGCGACGGGTGATCCCGCTGCTGCTGCTGGACGACGTGATGAGCGAGCTCGACCCGGGCCGGCGCGAGCTCCTGGTCAACCGCCTCCGCGCCGGCGGCCAGGTCCTGATCACCGCCGCCGACGAAGAGTCGGTTCCGGCGCCGGCACTGGAGAATGTCGTGCGGATGCCACCGCCGCAGACAGAAGATTCCGGCGCATGAGCCGCCGCCGTGCCCCCCGTCCCGCCAGCGGCGCCTTCCAGGCGGCGCTGCGACAGGTGGCCCCGCAAACGCCGCTGGCGGCGGTCCAGGCGGCCTGGCCGAAGGCGGTCGGAGAGCAGCTGGCGGCGCAGGCGACCCCCGTCTCCGAGCGCGAAGGGACCGTCACCGTCGAGTGCGCGGATGCGGTCTGGGCGCAGGAGCTCGACCTGATGCAGGAGACGCTTCTGGGGCACCTGCGGGAGCAGGTGGGGGAGCAGGCTCCGAAGGCCCTGCGCTTCCGCGTCAACTCAGAGCGCTTTTAGAAGATCCTTTCGGCACGCTTTTTTCACGATTTGCAGGGATTTTCTTAATTAGGGACAGCTTGTCCGCGGGCCCAAACTGGTATTCTTATGGCAACTCGCATCGCGCCCCGACCACCCCTCCAGGAGTCGGGGCTTTGTTTGTCTGTGTGTCAACTGGAAGGGACTCATTGCCTGAGAAAAAAGCCAGCGGCGACTCCTACGGCGCCCAGGACATCACTGTCCTCGAGGGCCTGGAAGCGGTTCGCAAGCGCCCCGGCATGTACATCGGCTCGACCGGCCCGCGCGGCCTTCACCACCTGGTCTACGAGGTGGTCGACAACTCGGTCGACGAGGCCCTCGCCGGTCACTGCGACACCGTCCGCGTCGTCCTCCATCCGGACAACAGCTGCACGGTCGAGGACAACGGCCGCGGCATCCCGGTCGAGACGATGGAGAAAGAGGGGAGGCCCGCGGCCGAGGTCGTCCTCACCGTCCTTCACGCCGGCGGCAAGTTCGGCGACGGCGGCGGCTACAAGGTCTCCGGTGGCCTGCACGGCGTCGGCGTCTCCGTCGTCAACGCTCTTTCCGAGCGCCTGCACCTGGAGATCAGCCGCGACGGCTACGTCTGGAGCCAGGACTACGAGCGCGGTAAGCCGCAGGGCGATCTCAGCAAAGGCGAGAAGACCGACGCCCACGGGACCAAGATCACCTTCCTTCCCGACCTCGAGATATTCGAAGAGATCGGCTTCGACTTCGACGTCCTGGTCGAGCGCCTGCGCGAGACCGCTTTCCTCACCCGCGGCCTGAAGATCGACCTCGTCGACGAGCGCGGCGAGACCAAAAGCGTCACCTTCCAGTACGAGGGCGGGATCGAGGACTTCGTCCGCCACCTCAACGGCAACAAGGACGCGGTCCACAAAAAGGTCATCTACTTCGACGGCGGCAAAGAGGAGGGCCAGGTCGAGATCGCGATGCAGTGGAACAGCTCCTACCAGGAGTCGATCTTCAGCTTCGCCAACAACATCAACACCCACGAGGGTGGCTCGCACCTCTCCGGCTTCCGCTCCGCGCTGACCCGGACCCTCAACTCCTACGCCCGCAACAAAGGCCTGCTGAAAGAGAAAAAAGACGACAACCTCGCCGGCGAGGACGTGCGCGAGGGACTGACCGCGGTGATCTCGGTCAAGCTCCACGACCCGCAGTTCGAGGGGCAGACCAAGACCAAACTCGGCAACCCGCCGATCCGCGGCCTGGTCGAGGAGATCGTCAACCGCAAGCTGGGCGAGTACCTCGAGGAGAATCCTGCCGACGCCAAACGGGTGATCATGAAGGCGATCGACGCCGCCCGCGCCCGCTCGGCGGCGCGCAAGGCCCGCGACCTCACCCGCAAGTCGGCGCTCGAGAACTCGACCCTGCCCGGCAAGCTCGCCGACTGCTCGGTCAAGGACCCGAGCCTGGCCGAGATCTTCGTGGTCGAGGGCGATTCCGCCGGCGGCTCGGCCAAGCAGGCCCGCGATCGCAACACCCAGGCGGTGCTGCCGCTGCGCGGCAAGATCATCAACGTCGAGAAGAGCCGCATCGACAAGGTCCTCGCCAACAACGAGATCCAGGCGCTGATCACGGCGATCGGCACCGGCGTCCACGACGAGTTCAACATCGAGGAAGCCAGGTACCACAAGATCGTGATGGCGACCGACGCCGACGTCGACGGCGCCCACATCCGCACCCTGGTCCTCACCTTCCTCTACCGGCAGATGCCGGAGCTGATCAGCGAAGGCTTCGTCTACATCGCCAAGCCGCCGCTGTACCGCGTCAAACAGGGCAACCAGGAGACCTATCTGGAGCGCGAGTCAGAACTCGAAGAGCTGCTCCTGCGGGACAAGCTGGAGCAGTTCGAGCTGACCGACGCGAGCGGCGAGACCCGCAAACTGACGCCGAGCCGCTGGCAGGCCTACATCCGGCGCTCGAAAGAGTACGAGGGCTGGGGCTCCTCGCTGCAGGCCGACTTCGGCCACGAAGTGGTGCGCTTCCTCGAGGAGTCGAGCTTGCTCGACGAGCAGGTGGCCAGCGTGGCGGCGGCCCGTGATCTGCTCCGCCGCAGCGGCGGCGAGAACGAGCCGTTCGACACCGAGGTGCTGGACGACGGCGAGGACCTCGTCACGGTCAAAGCGATCGAGCGCAAGAGCGGCCTCGCCAGGACCCACCGGCTGCCGGCGACCCTGTTCGCGCATCACGACTACCGCAAGTTCGCCGAGGTCCACGCGACCCTGCTGAAACAGGTCGGCCGCCCGCCCTTCGAAGTCAAGCGCGGCGAGAAACGAAGCGTCGCGCTCTCGTTCGAGGCGCTGCGCGGGGCGGTGCTGGAGCTGGCTCGCCAGGGCGTTCAGCTGACCCGGTTCAAGGGACTGGGAGAGATGAATGCCAAGCAGCTGCGGGAGACGACGATGGACCCGGCTTCGCGGACGCTGGCCCGGGTCACGCTCGAAGACGCGACCGCCGCCGACACGATCTTCTCGATGCTGATGGGCGACCAGGTCGCACCACGAAGAGAGTTCATCGAGGCACACGCGAAGGAGGTGAAGTTCCTTGACGTGTAGGCGCGCCGGGAGCTTCGAGGAGGAGGCGAACTGATGGCTCTTGACGCCCTGACGGGAAACATCGAGGACCGCGGTCTCGAGCAGGAGATGCGCTCGTCGTATCTCGATTACGCGATGAGCGTGATCGTCGGGCGCGCCCTGCCGGACGTGCGCGACGGCCTCAAGCCGGTGCACAGGCGCGTGCTCTACGCGATGCACGACATCGGCCTGCAGCCGACCCGGCCGTACCGCAAGTGCGCCTTCATCGTCGGCGAGGTGATGGGCAAGTACCACCCCCACGGCGACTCGGCGATCTACGACACCTTGGTACGGATGGCGCAGGACTTCTCGCTGCGCTACCTGCTGGTCGACGGCCAGGGCAACTTCGGCTCGATCGACGACGATCCCGCGGCGGCGATGCGGTACACCGAGGCCCGCCTCGGCCGCCTCGCCACCGAGCTGCTGCGGGACATCGACGCCGACACCGTCGACTTCGGCCCCAACTACGACGAATCCACGCAGGAGCCACAGGTCCTGCCGGCGCGGTTCCCCAACCTGCTGGTCAACGGCACCTCCGGGATCGCGGTCGGGATGGCGACCAACATCCCGCCGCACAACCTGCGCGAGGTCGCCGGCGCCGTCTCCGCCTACATCGACAACCCCGCGATCGACCTCGCCGGGTTGATGGAGCACGTCAAAGGCCCGGACTTCCCCGGCGGCGGGCTGATGAGCCGCGAGGGAATCCGCGACGCCTACGCGTCCGGCCGCGGCAGCATCAAGGTCCGCGCCCGCGCCCACGTCGAGCCGCTGAAGGGGGGCAAGGAGGCGATCATCGTCACCGAGCTCCCGTTCATGGTCAAGAAGGGCGGCGAAGGCGGGCTGATCACCAAGATCGCCGACCTCGCCCGCGACAAGAAACTCGAGGGCATCTCCGACCTCCGCGACGAGAGCGACGAACGCTCCGGGATGCGCCTGGTGATCGAGCTCAAACGCGGCGGGCCGCCGGCCAAGGTCGTCCTCAACAACCTCTACAAAAAAACCCCGATGCAGTCGACCTTCGGCGCCAACATGGTGGCGCTGGTCGACGGCGTGCCGCGGACGCTGAGCCTGCTGGAGCTGATCGAGCACTACGTCGACCACCAGCGCGAGGTCGTCACCCGCCGCACCCAATACGAACTGCGCCGCGCCGAGGCCCGGGCCCACATCCTCGAGGGGCTGCTGGTTGCGCTGGACAACCTCGACGCGGTGATCAAACTGATCCGCGCCTCGACCGATCCCGACGCGGCCCGCGACGGGCTGATCGAGCAGTTCGAGCTCTCGCGCGAGCAGGCGCAGGCGATCCTCGACATGCGCCTGCAGCGCCTGACCGCGCTCGAGGCCGACAAAGTGCGGGCAGAGCACGCCGACCTGATGGAGCGGATCGGCGAGCTGCGGGCCATCCTCGGCGACGAAGCCAGGGTGATGAACCTGGTCAAGGACGAGCTGGCCGAAATCGTCGAGGCCTACGGTGACGAACGCCGCACCGAGCTGGCCCACTTCGAGGGCGACGTCGGCATCGAGGACATGATCGCCGACCAGCAGATGGTGATCTCGCTGACCGCCTCCGGCTACGTCAAGCGACTGCCGCTCGCCACCTACCGCCAGCAGCACCGCGGCGGCGTCGGGGTGATGGGGATGAACCTCAAAGACGACGATTACATCGCCCACCTCCACATCTGCTCGACCCACGACTTCCTGCTCTTCTTCACCAACCGCGGCAAGGTCTACCGGCTCAAGGTCTACGAGCTGCCGGAGGGCTCGCGGACGGCGAAAGGCAGCTCGCTGAACAACCTCCTGCCGCTGCGCGAAGGCGAGCGGGTGATGGCGGTGATCCCGACCAGGGACTTCAAGGAGAACAAGTACCTCGCCTTCGCGACCGCCAAGGGCTTGATCAAGAAAACCGAGTTCCTCGCCTACAACACGCCGATCCGCGCCGACGGGATCATCGCGATCAAGGTCCGCGACGGCGACGAGCTGGTCCAGGTTCGCCTGACCTCGGGCAAGGACGACATCCTCATGGTCTCCCACTCCGGCCACGCCTCCCGCTTCTCCGAGGAGCACGTGCGGACGATGGGCCGCGACACCAGCGGCGTCAAAGGCATGAACGTCGCCGGCAAGGACAACCGGGTGCTGGCGATGGACGTCGCCCGCAACGACACCGAACTCTTCGTCGTCACCGAGAACGGCTACGGCAAGCGCACGCCTGTCTCCGAATACCCCGTCAAGGGCCGCGGAACGAAAGGCGTCCTCACCGTGAAGATGACCGAGAAGAAGGGCGGCCTCACCGGCGCCCTGATCGTGGCCGATCACCAAGACCTGCTCTTCATCTCCCAGAACGGGATGGTCCAGCGCACCTCGGTCAGCGGCATCTCGCAGATGGGCCGCTCGACCCAGGGCGTCAAGGTGATGAACATCAAGGACGACGACCGCGTCAGCGCCGTCGCCCTCGTCGTCGAGTCCGAGGACGCCCAGGCCGACGCTGCCCCTGACGAGGATTCCGGTCAGGAGGCGCTGGTCGAAGCCTCTCCGGATGGCGCCGACGGCGCCGGCGAGTAGACGCTTCCCGAACTTAGAAGGGGACTTCGAGCAGCGTTTCGAAGCCGGCGCCGGTGAGGGGGAAGCGCGGCGCGCCCGGGAAGTCGACGCTGAGGTTGCCCGACCAGGTGTGGGTGCCGTCGGGGAAGGCTCGGTAGTGGCCGGTCCCGTGGAACGGGGCCGGTGGGACGAGGCTGCCGGAGGTGAGGGCTTCGTTGACCCGCAGCTTGCCCGGCTTGCGGACCTGGGCGAAGCGGACGATCGCCAGCTTCCCGCGGCTTTCTTCGTGGACCGCCAGGAAGCCGCTCTTCTGCTTCGCCGCGATCGCGAGCAGGGCAGTGGAGTCGACGCCGTCGCGGGCGATCGCCAGCATCGCCGCTTCGGGCCTGGCGAAGAGGAAGTCGAATTCGGAGAAATCGAGGTCGGGACGGTGGCGCACCCGGCAGCGCTTGCCCACCCTCAGGATCGTCGCTTTGGCGCGGTGCAGCCGCACCGAGACGTAGCCGCCTTCGCCCCGGAACCTCAGGCTGCCGACGAAGAGGCCGTGCCGCCTGACCAGGAACCGGCCGAAGAAGCAGGTCCTGCTGATCCGATGGTGGCGCGCCTGCCGGAAGCGCATCGAGACCTTGCCGAACCTGCCGAAGGTCGCCTGTAGGCGTTCGGGCTTGGCGACGCCGCGAGCCAGATAGGCGCTCATCGTCCTCTGGACCTTGCCGCCGCGCCAGACCTCGAAGAGGACGGCGCCCCCGTAAGTGCTGACCCCCACCTTGTAGCCCCCGCTCGCCTCGGTGACGAAGCCGGAGCGGAAGAACGGCTTCGGCCGCACCGGACCGCCGTGGTCGGTCAGCTGGAGAGCCTGGTTCAGCAGCCGGCTCTGCGGCAGCGGTGGCAGCAGCGGCAGTGCCTCTTCGGCCGCCGCCGGCGATGCCGCGACCAGCGGCAGGACCAGGAAGGCGAGCAGCAGCAGTCCGCGCTTCATCGCACCGCCGCCGCCCGGCCGTAGAGCCGCGCGACTTCCTTTCCGAAGTAAGCCCCGTAGGCGGGGGAGGCTTCGTCGAAGTAGCCGTAGTCGGTGACGCTGTTGAGGGTCTCGCCGCCTTCGATCATCCAGCCGCCGCCGGAGGCGCCGCCGTTGAGGCCGCAGTTGACGGCGAGGTTGAGCGGCCCCGGTTGGACGAACGAGTTGGGGTCGTGTCCGAGGAACGGGGTCCCCTGGCAGAGTCGCTGCGTTTCTCCGTCGAAGGGCGGTTCCGCCGGGTAGCCGTGGACGTCGAAGGCCTGCTTCGGCTTCAGGTTCCAGGCGATCCCGGCCCCGCCCACGGCCTCGGTCAGGGATTCGCCGCGCTCGTTCGCGCCCACCACCATCGCGCCGACGTCGAAGTTCTCGCTGCCGCTCGCCCGCCACTGCTTGGTGGTGTCGATCCAGCGCACGGGGAAGAGCCCGAAGGGACGCTGGCCGAAGCGGTAGGCGGGGACGAACGCGGCCCGGAACCGGTACCAGCGGCCGCGACTCCCGCCACTGTGGATGCAGTGGGCGGCGGTTACGAGGACGCTCCGGTTCGGCGAGCGGACGGCGGTCCCGGAGCAGCGGCCGAGACCGAAGAAGCCGAGGTCGACGAAGACCGCGCCGTGGACGCGGAATCCCGGCGCCGTCGGATCGGCCACCTCGACGAAGTCCGACCCGAACTCCCCGACCCGCGCCGCCTGCGCGGCGATCCGCCGCGGCTCACCGCGCTCACCCCTGGCCGCCGAAGACGCGCCCCGTTTCCGCGGCGCCACCTCGAGCGGCTTCGCCGCCCGCATCCGCGCCGGCGACCAGAACGAGGTCGCCTCCTGAGCCGACGTTCTCCCCAGCCAGATTCCACCGGCCACGGCCCTGGCACCGCCGAGGGCGAACAGAGAGGTGAAGATGAGGAGCGCGCCTGCAGCCGCGAGCGCTCGCTGAGCCCCGCCGGCCCGCACGATCATTGGCCGCAGTCTAACTGTCCGATCAGGAGACCTGCTGGACCTGTGCGCCGGCGTCGAGAGGTTCGTTCAGCAGCTCGTCGCCCCACTGGTGCCAGCCCGGCCGGCCGTGCCTGGCGAACATCTCCAGGTAAGGCCCGGGGGAGCACTCCTCGACGATCCGGTAGAGGTCCTCGGGCTTGCGGGAGTGCTCGCGCTTGCGCTCGGAGAAGAGGTTGACCTGGGTCCGGCCCGGGTCGAGCGTCCGCCGCGATCCTCGCACCCCGAACAAGACCAGCTCGGTGACGTTGCGGAAGTAGAACCCGACCCCGCGGCCGTCGGGGCCGCCGTCCTTGCGGACCTTGTACCAGACGAGATTGGTCTTGTAGGTGAACCCCCAGCTCTCCAGCACCTCGAGGCCCTCGCGCAGCAGCGCGTTCGGGACCCAGAGGTAGAGATGGGCTTTCTCGGCGCAGGCGTCGGGGACCGGAAGTTCCTTGATTTCGTCGAGAGTCATCGTCTCGTAGCGGGCCAGACGCCGGTGCTCGGGCGCCATCTTCCCGGTCCGGTTCTGGAACCGCCAGGGGGGGTCCGCCAGGACGGTCTGAAAGGACCAACCCTTCGCAAAAGTCCGCAACGAATGGTTGGCGAAGTCATTCATCAGATCCTTCCGATCCTCCCAAACAGGCCGGACGACTCAGGCCCGGATCGGGCGTGGAAAAGCGGTTCGAGAACTAGGCCGCCTGCGGCAGATATTGCTGCCAGGCGGCGGGGATCTTCGGGCTCGCGACCTGGATGAAGACGGTTGGCGGCGGCGCCTTCGGGATCGTCGCCGGGTGCATGTGGATCTCGCGCGGAAGCCGGTTGCCCTTGCGACGGTTGCAGGGGGGACAGGCGGCGACGATGTTCTCCCAGACGGATTCGCCGCCCCGCGAGCGCGGGATCACGTGGTCGACGGTGAGGCCGGATTTGGTCGAGCCGCAGTACTGGCAGGTCCAGGCGTCGCGGGCGAGGACCGCCCGGCGGGTGATCTTGCGGCGGTGCGCCTCACGCGGGATCCGCACGTAGTTGACGAGGCGGATCACGTCGGGGCGCTCCATCGTCATGTGCTCGGAGTGCAGCGCCGCGCCCGCCCGCTGCTCGAGAAGTTCCGCCTTCTCCTTGAGGAGGAGGACAGCGGCGCGCCTCAACGTGCAGACGTTGATCGGCTCATACGTCGCGTTGAGTACCAGGACCCTGGCCATACTGCCCGGAAATTGTAGGCACTCGACCTCATCCCACGGGGTACGAGCCGAGAATCCTGACCGAAGCGGCCTTGGTGCGCAGCCGCTCGATCGCCTCGGCGACGGCTGAATCCGTCTCTTTGCCCTCGAGGTCGCAGAAGAACATGTAGCGCCCCAGGCCCTGCCGCAGCGGCCGCGACTCGATCCGCGTCAGGTTGATGCCGCGGTCGGAGAACTCGCTCAGGCACTCGACCAGGGCGCCGGGGTGGTCGGCCCCCACCTCGGAGAAGACGAGGGAGGTCTTCCAGGCGCCCGCGCCGACCGGCTCGGTTCCCCGCGGGGCGATCCAGACGAAGCGGGTGACGTTCTCGTCCTCGTCCTCGACCCCCTCGACGAGCAGCTCGCAGTCGTAGAGCGCCGCCGCCGCCCGGGCTCCGAGGGCGGCCCACGGCCGCGAGGACTCGCTCACCATCCGCACCGCCGCCGCGGTGCTGCTGACGCTGCGCTGTTCGACCTCCGGCAGCCGCTCGCGCAGGAAGCGCTGGCACTGCGCCAGCGGCTGCGGGTGCGAGAGCACGGCCTCGACGTCGCCGAGGCCGACTTCGCCGCGGGCGATCAGGTGGACTCGCACCCGGTAGTCGTGCTCGCCGACGATCGTCACCTCGCCCGCCTCGAGGGCGAGCGTGTCGAGGGTGGGGCGCACCGACCCCTCGAGCGAGTTCTCGATCGGAACCAGGGCCCGGTCGGCCTCGCCGCGCTCGACCGCGAGGATCGCGTCGGGGACCGTCACCGTCCGCAGCGGCTCGTAGCCGTCCGCGCCGACGGCCTCGCCGAGCGCGTCTTCGGTGAAGGTGCCGGCGGGCCCGAGGTAGGCGATCCTCATGGCCGGATCAAACCAGAGCGGGGGAGGCGCCGCTATTCGACGATCAGGGAGAAGGTGCCTTCGTTGTTTTCGGTGACCTGCTCGCCGTCGACCGCTTCGACTTCCACTTCGAGCGTCACTTCGCCGCTCGGCGTCGGCGTCAGCGGAATCAGGACGCTGCCGATTTCGCCTACCGGGAGTTCGTCGATTTCGCCTTTGACGGTGTTGCCTTCGTAGGTGACGGCGACGGTGACGCCGCTCTCAGCCGATTCGCCCACGTTCTGGGCGCTGACTTCGACTTCGACGCCTTCTTCGCCGGAGACCGTGCTCGGCGCGCCTTCGACCAGTTCGGTCCCGTTGACGGTGACGCCGGCGAGTTCGCTGCCGTGGACGCCGGAGACGTCGGCGGTGCTGCCGCCGCTGATCGCCGCGAGGGCGTCGCTGACGGTGCTCTCTTCGAGCCATTTCTCGTCCGGCAGGAAAGTGCTTTTCGGCAGGTCCGAATCGGAGATCCCGTTCGCGGCGAGGACGCTGTCGACTTCGGGCCGCACCACCTGTTCGTAGACGACGTCGCCGGCGAGCAGCTTCTGCATCTGCTTGGCGATGCCTTCCATCGCTTTCTCGGCCCCGGCGTCGCCGAGGGCGGTGCTCATCTTCGCGGCGATTTCGTCCATCGCGTTGGCGCGCAGCTCGTAGGTCAGCTCGAGGTTGGCCTGGGCGCTGGACATGTCGCCGGGCGTGCCGAGATCGTCGATGCGGGTGGCGTAGGTGTCCATCGCGCTGCGGTCGGCGTTGACCTGGTCGACGAAGTCGGTGACCGAGAGGGTGCCGGGATCCTCGAGCCTTTCGAAGAACGCTTTGCTCGTCTGCTGGGTCTCTTCGACGATCTGGGTGACGTTGCGGGCGTAGTCGCTGAGCTCGCGGTTGGCGCGGGCGTCGAGGCAGCCCTTGATCCCGAGGACGATCAGGATCAGCAGGACGAGGCCACCGCCGAGGGCGAGCGCGCGCCGCAGCATGATCTGCTGGCGTTCGGGGCGGCGGCTGGGTCGCTCGCGCCGGGGCGAGCGTCGTGAGGTGAAGTCCTCCACGGAGGCGAGAGTATGACCTCTGGCGGCGTTGCAGCGCCAGGAGACGCCGCAAACGGCACCTTTTTCCCAACGCCGGGGCGAGCAGGAAGGCATCTCTTACCGGCGAAGTTAGGAGAGCCATGGTCGGCTCGCTCGTGCTCAACCGCTTTCTGATCGAGCGCCGCATCGGCAGCGGCGGCTTCGGCGTCGTCTACGAGGCCTGGGACGGCCGCCTCGAGCGACCCGTCGCCGTCAAGGCGATCGAGCAGCGGGGGGAGGCCGGCCGGCGCGTCCTCCGCGAGGCCCAGGCCGCGGCCCGGCTCAACCACCCCGGCATCGTCACCCTCTACGAGATGGGGGAGGAGGACGGCAACGCCCTCCTCGTCACCGAGCTGGTCGAGGGCTCGACCCTGGCCCGCCTCGCGAGCGCCGGCGAGCTCTCCGACCGTGAGATCGCAGAGATCGGCGCCGACCTCTGCGAGGCGCTCGACCACGCCCACTCGCGCGGCGTCGTCCACCGCGACATCAAGCCGCAGAACGTGCAGGTCGTCGAGGACTCCGAACCGCGGGCGAAGCTGATGGACTTCGGCGTCGCCCACCTCGCCGACGGGGCGGCGCTGACCGCCGCCGGCGACGTCGTCGGCACCCTCGCCTACATGTCGCCGGAGCAGGCGGAGGGCCGGCCCGCCGGCCCCGAGGCCGACGTCTACTCGCTGGCGCTGACCCTGTACGAGTGCTGGAGCGGCGAGAACCCGCACCGGCGGGCGACCCCGGCGGCGACCGCGCGGGCGATCGGCGGCCGCACCCGTCCCCTGCGCCGCCTCCGCCCCGACCTTCCCCGCGACCTCGCCGAGACAGTCGACGCCTGCCTCTCGGCCCGTCCCAACCACCGCCCCTCGCTGGAGGAGCTGGGGACGGCGATCGAGGACTCGCTCGACCAGCTCGGCGACCACCTTCCCGGCGCCTACGGCCACATGCGCCTCAGCCGTCTCGGCGCCCTCGCCGCGGCGGTCGCGGTCGGCGGCTTCCTCGCCTTCCACGGCGCGGCGCTGCCTTGAGCGCCCCCTTCCGCCGCGCCTCCTTCCCTAGGATTTCGGCATCGGCGCTCTAAGTCGTCTTGAGTCGATGTTCGAAGGCCTCGTCGAGGGGGTCTTCAGCCGTGCCTTCAGCTCGGAGGTGCAGCCGGTCGAACTCGCGCGCAAACTGGCGAAGGAAATGGACGCCCACAAGACCGCCTCGGTCCAGCGCGTCTACGTGCCCAACGAGTACACGGTCTTCCTCTCGCGCCAGGACCGCGGCAAGCTCGAAGGCTACGAGCGCTCGCTCGAGCAAGAGCTCTCCGGCTACCTGCTCGAGCACGCGCGCCGGCGCGGTTACGATCTGCTTACCCGGCCCCAGGTCGATTTCGCGACCGACGAGCGGCTGCGGCTCGGCGAGTTCGGGATCCAGGCGCGGCTGGTGAAGCCGCCGGCGCACGAGGGCCAGGCGCCCGAACAGGGCGAAGAGGGCCAGACGATGGTCTACTCGGCAGTGCGCGAGCGCGACCGCAGCCGCCCGAAGCGCCCCGAGCAGGCGGTCGGCGCCCTCGTCTCCACCCGCGCCGTGGTCACGCTCGGCGACCGCCGCTACGTCCTCGACGGGCCGCGGGCGACGATCGGGCGCTCGAAGTCGGTCGAGTGTGTCCTCTCCGACCCCAACGTCTCGCGCCGCCACGCCGAGCTGCGGCGCGCCGACAACGGCGACTGGCAGATCGTCGACCTCGGCTCCACCAACGGGATCAAGGTCAACGGCCGCCGCGTCCCTTCCACCCGGCTCAGCCCCGGTGACCAGGTCACCGTCGGCACCACCACCTTCACCTTCGATATCGAGCAGTAGGCAGCAGGGTTGATGACGAGAGGCAGGCGTCGCCAGGCAAGGACGCAGGGATTCCGAATAGCAGCGCTATTCGGGAGACCGAGGACGCAGCATGGCGCCGCCTGCCTCCGTCATTAAGGTGCTGGACGCGTGGACTACGACCCGATCTCAGTAGCCCTCAAGTTCGGCTTCCTCGCCGTCCTCTACCTGTTCGTGCTCGTGATCGCGCGCAGCGCCCTCAAGGACCTGCGCCGGACCTACGGGCCGGCTCCCGACGCGACCGGGTTCCACGCCGCCCCGGCCTACGCCGAGGCCCCGCGCGGCCCCGACGGCTGGCTGATCGCCGAGCGCGGCGGCGGCCTCGAGCGCAACCACCGCTTCGACCTGATCGGCGGCCTCTCGATCGGGCGCTCGAAGGAGTCCGACATCCAGATCGAGGACCGCTACGCCTCCAGCCTGCATGCCCGCGTCTTCTCGCGCGAGGGGCGGTTCTTCGTCGAGGACATGAGCTCGACCAACGGCACCCTGCTGAACGGCGCCACCTTGCATGGAGAGGCGGAGGCGATCGACGGCGACACGATCCAGATCGGCGACACGATCTTCAGGCTCGAGGTGGGCTGATGGCGCTGCGGATCGCCGAGGAAGCCGTTCGCACCGATACCGGGCGCCAGCGCAACGCCAACGAGGACTCGCTCTACGTCGCGGCGCCGCTGTTCGTCGTCGCCGACGGGATGGGCGGGGCCCAGGCGGGGGAGGTGGCATCGAAGGCGGCGGCGGAGTCGTTCGCCGGGGAGCTGCCCGCGGCGGCGCCGGAGCGGATCCTGGAGGAGACGATCGAGGGCGCCAACCGGACGATCTACGAGCTCGCCCGCAAGGACCCGTCCCTGGCCGGGATGGGGACCACGACCACCGCCGCGATCGTCGACCTCGAGGGCGAAACGGTGGCGATCGGCCACGTCGGCGACAGCCGCGCCTACCGGATGCGCGGCGGCCGCTTCGAGCAGCTGACGCGGGACCACTCGCTGGTCGAGGAGATGCGGCGCAAAGGCCAGCTCACCGACGCCCAGGCCCAGGACCACCCGCAGCGCTCGATCATCACCCGCGCCCTCGGTCCCGAACCGGAGGTCCAGGTCGACGTCCAGACCGTTCCCGCCCAGGACGGCGACGTCTTCCTGATCTGCTCGGACGGGCTGACGACGATGCTCGACGACGAGCAGATCGGCCGCGTCCTCAGCCGCGCCACCTCGCTGCAGGCGGCGGTGAAGGCGCTGGTCGACGAAGCCAACCGCGCCGGCGGGCGGGACAACATCACCGTCGTCACCTTCCGCCTCGCCGACCCGGCCGCTCCCGACGCCGGCAACCCGGGCGCCGGCCCGGCCGAGGGCGCGACCCTGATCGGGTCCAGCGCCGAGGAGGCGGGGCTGACCGCGACCGAGGTCCGCCGCCGCGCCGCCGGCGAGGCCGCCCGTAAGCGCCGCGAGGAGGCCGATGCCGAGCCGGGAGGGCGCCGTGGCCTGCGACGGGCGCTGAAGGTGCTCGCCCTGCTTCTCGTCCTTGCCGCCGTCGCCTTCGGCGCCTGGTACGGCAACCGCCAGATCTGGTTCCTCGGCACCGACGCGTCGGGCCGGGTGGCGCTCTATCGCGGCGCCCCCTACGAGCTGCCGTTCGGCGTCGAGCTGTACTCGGAGCGCTACGCGAGCCCGATCCAGACCGAGGCCCTGCCCGCTCGCCGCCAGGACGCGGTCACCGGCCACAAGCTGCGCTCGCGCGAGGACGCCGTCTCCCTCGTCGAAGACATCGAAAAGACCGAGGGGCTTCGTTGACGGCGGCCAGGAACCGGGAGCTGCTCGCCCTGGTTCCAGTCGCGATCCTGCTGACCGCCGGCTTCGCCGCCGTCTTCTCCCAGGAGAACGACCAGCTCGGCAACCTCAGCCTTATCTACGGCGCCTACTTCCTGGCGGTCTGCCTGGCGGCCCACGTCTACCTGCGGATCAGGCTGCCGAACGCCGACCCCTACCTGTTCCCGCTGATGGCGACGCTGACCGCGTTCGGGCTGGTGATGATCTACCGGATCGACGAGACCCTGGCGCGGGACCAGGCCAACTGGTTCGTCCTCGGCCTCGTCCTCTTCGCGCTGACGATCCAGTTCCTGCGCGACTACGAGGTGCTCGAGCGCTACCGGTACACGATCGCGATCGCCGGGCTGCTGATCCTGCTGGCGCCGCGGCTGCCGGGGATCGGCCAGCAGGTCAACGGCGCCTACCTCGGGGTGAAGGTCGGCCCGATCGCCTTCCAGCCGGCCGAGTTCACCAAGCTCGCGATCGTCGTCTTCCTCGCCAGCTACCTGCGCGAGCACCGCGAGGTGCTGATCGTCGGCGCCCGCCGCGTCCTCGGCGTGACGCTGCCGCCGCTGAAGCACTTCGGGCCGATGCTGGTCGTCTGGGGAGCCTCGATGTTCATGCTGGTCTTCATCCGCGACCTCGGCAGCTCGCTGATGTTCTTCGCCGCCTTCCTCGCCCTCCTCTACGTGGCGACCGGCCGCTTCTCCTTCGTCGTCATCGGGATGGCGATGTTCCTGGTCGGCGCCTGGTTCTTCGCCAGCACCGTGCCCCACGTCCACGAGCGGATCGACATCTGGCTGCACCCCTACAGCGACCCGGAAGACTCCGGCTACCAGATCCTCAACTCGATCTTCGCCCAGGCCGACGGCGGCCTCTTCGGCAAAGGCTTCGGCGAGGCGCTGATCACGGTACCGGGGACCGACCAGGCACTGCTGCCGGCGGCGCAGACGGACATGATCTATGCCCTGATCGTCAACGAGGTCGGCCTCTTCGGCGCCGTCGGGGTCGTCCTCGTCTACACGCTGATCGCCGCCCGCGGCTTCAAGATCGCGCTCCTCGCCGGTGACGGCTTCTCGAAGCTGCTGGCGACGGGGCTGACCGCGGTCTTCGCGATCCAGGCCTTCGTGATCATCGGCGGCGTCACCAGGGTGATCCCGCTGACCGGCGTCACCCTGCCCTTCATCAGCTACGGCGGCAGCTCGATCGTCGCCAACTTCGTCCTGCTGGCGCTGCTGCTGCTGGTCTCCGACCGCGCCCGCCGCGAGGCCGCCGAACCGGGCGGGCGCATGGCGGCGATGGGAGCGCCGGCGTGAACCGCCAGATCGTCCAGTTGTTCGCTTTCGTCCTCGCCCTCTTCGCGGTGCTGGTCGGCTTCACGTCCTACTGGTCGGTCTTCGACGCCGAGGCGCTGAAGGAAAAAAACGCCAACAAGCGGCCGCTGCTGGAGCAGCAGCAGATCCCCCGCGGCCGCATCCTCGCCGCCGACGGGACGGTGATCGCGAAGTCGGTCGCCAAGGGCAAGGGCGCCTCGAAGCGCTACGTCCGCCGCTACCCCGAAGGCTCCCTCTTCGGCCACCCGATCGGCTACAGCTTCGTCCAGTTCGGCGACAGCGAGTTCGAGCAGTCCCACAACGAGGAACTGGTCGGCGAGGGCTCCGAATTCAGCTCGATCGCCGACGAGCTGCTCGGGCGCACCCAGGAAGGCAGCGACATCGTCACCAACATCGACACCGAAGCGCAGCGGCTGGCGCTGAGCGAGCTCGAGGAAGCAGGCTACGGCGCCGTCGTCGCGATCGAGCCGGACACCGGCGCGGTGAAGGTGATGGTCTCCAACGCCCCCTACGACCCGAACCGGGTGCCCTACGACCTCGAAAAGTGGAACTCGGACGAGATCGAAAGGCCGCTGGTGAACCGGGCGACGCAGGGTCTCTACCCGCCGGGCTCGACCTTCAAGGTCGTGACCGCCGCGGCGGGCCTCGACTCCGGCGTGATCACGCCGGAAACGCCGATCGACGCGCCGGGCTCGCTCGAAGTCGAAGGGACGCCGCTGGAAAACGACTTCGGCCTCGACTTCCCCGGCGCCACCCTCGACACCGCCCTCACCAACTCGGTCAACACCTGGTTCGGCCAGCTCGGGCAGCAGCTCGGCAACGACACCCTCTTCGAGTACATGGAACGGTTCGGGTTCAACGCGACGCCCGCCATCGACCTGCCCGAAGACGAGGTGGAACGGAGCGGGGTCTGGGACCTCGAAAACGAAGAATTGCTCACCGCCGGCGACCCGGTCGACCTCGCCCGGCTCGCGATCGGGCAGGAGCGGCTGCTGGCGACGCCGCTGCAGATGGCCCAGGTGGCGGCCGCGGTGGCCAACGGGGGGACGCTGATGAAGCCGCAGATCTGGAAGCGGGTGGTCGATCCCGACGGCCGCGTCACCGACACCATGGACCCCTCCGTCTACAGCGACGTGGTCAGCGAGGAGACCGCGGCGGAGCTGACGACGGCGATGGAGGACGTGGTCAACGAAGGCACCGGCACCAACGCGGCGATCTCCGGCGTCCCTGTCGCCGGCAAGACCGGCACCGCGGAAACCCCCGGCAACCTGGCTTGCGGCGGCGGCGAAAACGAGAACCAGGCCTGGTTCATCGGCTTCGCCCCCGCCGACGACCCGCAGATCGCGATCGCGGCCTCGGTCGAGTGCACGGAACAGTTCGGCGGCGACATCGCCGCCCCGATCTTCCGCGACGTCGCGGAAGCGATCCTGAACGGAGAAGAATGAGGATGATGCCGCGTGGCTGAGGTGGGCGAGGGAAGCGTCGTCGACAACCGCTACCGGGTCCTGCGCCGGATCGGCAGCGGCGGCATGGCCGACGTCTGGCTGGCCGAGGACACGCACCTGCAGCGGCAGGTGGCGCTGAAGGTCCTGCACCGGCGCTTCCTCCAGGACGCCGAGTTCGTCGGCCGCTTCCAGCGCGAGGCCGAGCACGCCGCCGGGCTGACGCACCCCAACATCGTCGCCGTCTACGACCGCGGCTCCGACGGCGACGTCAACTACATCGCGATGCGCTACGTGCAGGGGCCGACCCTGAAGGAGCTGATCGACCGCGGCCTCAGCCCCGACCAGGCGGTGGCGCTGGTCCGCCAGGTGCTCGAGGGGGCGCGCTTCGCCCACCGCAACGGGATCGTCCACCGCGACCTGAAGCCCCAGAACGTGATCGTCGACGAAGAGGGCAAGGCGGTCGTCACCGACTTCGGCATCGCCCGCGCCGGGGTCTCGGAGATCACCCAGACCGGCTCGGTGATGGGCACGCCGCAGTACCTCTCGCCCGAGCAGGCCCAGGGCTTCGACGTCACCCCCGTCTCCGACCTCTACTCGATCGGCGTCATCCTCTACGAGGCGCTGACCGGGCGCGTCCCCTTCGAAGCCGACAGCGCCGTCGCGATCGCGATGAAACAGGTCGCCGAGACGCCGATGCGGCCGAGCTCGATCAACCCGCAGGTCTCACCCGCGCTCGACGCGGTGGTGATGCGGGCGCTGGAGAAGGAACCGGGCCAGCGCTTCCAGAGCGCCGACGCCTTCATCGCCGCTCTCGACGCGGCGCTGAAAGACCCGGGAGTGGGGGGGCGGACGGCGACCTTCGCGGCCGCGCCCGCGGTCGTCGCGGCGGAGGAGCCGCTCGAGGACGAGCGCAAGCGCAACTGGTGGCTCTGGGCGCTGCTCGTCGCCGCGATCCTGATCGGCATCCTCGTCGGCCTCGCCCTCACCCGCGATACGACGACCAAAGTGCCGGGCGTCACCGGCAACCAGCTGGGCGTCGCGATCACCCTGCTCGAGCAGGACGGCTTCTCGGTCGGCGAAGTCACCCGGGTGCAGCGCGACGCGCCCGCCAACGAAGTCCTCGAGCAGGACCCCGCCGCCTCGCCGCCCGCCGACCAGGCTTCAGAAGACTGCGCCTTCCTCACCTTCTTCTGCTCGAAGCCGGAGGTGACGCTGACGGTCAGCGCCGGGCCCGGCAGCGGCAAGGTCCCGTCGGTCGCCGGCGAGACGGAAGACGAGGCGACGCGGAAGCTGGAAGCGGCCGGCTTCGAAGTCGCGGTCGAACGGGCCAACTCCGACGCGGTCGAACCCGGGCTGGTGATCCGCTCCGAACCGGGCGGCGGCCGCACGGCGACCAAGGGCTCGACGGTAACCCTCCTCGTCTCCCGCGGCCCGAAGCTGACCAAGGTGCCGGTCCTGGTCGGCGCCCAGCGGGACGTCGCCGTGCAGCGACTGCGCAGCCGCGGCCTCGAAGCCTCGATCTCAGAAGAGGAAAGCTCCACGCGCAAAGGCCAGGTGATCCGGCAGGCGCCCGACGCCGGCAGCGAGGTCGAACCCGGCTCGGCGGTCTCGATCATCGTCTCCAGCGGCGAAGAAGAAGAACAGTCGAAGGTCCCGAACGTGATCGGCAAGGAACGGCGGGAAGCGGTGGAAGCTGTCCGCGCCGCCGGCCTCACCCCCGCCGTCGAAGAAGAAGAAACCGAAGTGCCGGGTCAGATCGGCCGCGTCATCGACCAGTTTCCGCCGCCCGGCTCAGAACAGGAACCGGGAGCGACGGTGACGATCACGGTCGGCAAGCGGGCGCTCGAACCGGCGGAAGCAGAAGGCGAAGAAGAATGAGAGTGGCGGTGCTGGCCGGCGGCCGCTCCTCCGAGCACGACGTCTCGCTGCGCTCCGGGCAGGCGGTCGCCCGCGGCCTGCGCGAGGCCGGCCACGAGGCGGTCGAGGTGACGATCGCTCGTGACGGGGGCTGGAGCGCCCCGGGCGGCTCGGTGGAGCTGGTGCCGGGCGGCGGGTTGCTGGACGCCGACGCTGTCTTCCCGGCCCTGCACGGGGCCTTCGGCGAGGACGGCAGCGTCCAGGGCCTGCTCGAGTGGCTCGACGTCCCCTACGTCGGCTCCGACGTCCTCGCCTCGGCGATCTGCATGGACAAGCTGACGCTGAAGCGACTCTTCGCCGAGCACGGGGTGCCGCAGGTCGAGTTCACCGCGGTTGAAGGCAACGACTGGTGGGGGCGCTGCGAGCGGCTCGGGCCGCCGCTCTGGGTGAAGCCCTCGCGGATGGGCTCCAGCGTCGGCATCACCCGGGTCGAGAAGCTCGACGAGCTCGACGCCGCGGTCGAGCTGGCGCTGCGCCACGACCCGCGGGTGATCGTCGAGGCCTCGGCCGAGGGGCGCGAGGTCGAGTGCTCGGTCCTCGGCAACGAGGACCCGCGAGCCTCGTTGCCCGGCGAAATCGTCTCGCAGGGGGTCTGGTACGACTTCGAGGCCAAGTACACCGAGGGCGGGATGGAGCTGCGAGTTCCCGCGCCGGTCGGCGAGGAGGCGATCGAGCGTGTGCGCGAGCTCGCCGTCTCCGTCTTCGCCCTCGCCGGCTGCTCCGGCCTCGCCCGCTGCGACTTCTTCGTCGAGCCCGACGGCTCGGTCCTCGTCAACGAGATCAACACCATGCCCGGCTTCACCGACACCTCGGTCTACGCCAAGCTCTTCGAGGCGACCGGGACCGGCTACGCCGAGCTCTGCGACCGCCTCGTCGAGCTCGCGGTCGAGCGCCACCGCAAAGCGCGCTCTTTCGAGTTCTGAGATTACTTTTAGGATCAGTGGGTACCCATTGAGCACCAGTCAGGTGTTTGCGAACACGCAGGCCCCAAGCGGGCGAGCGATGACGACTGGACTTTCGGGATCGACAACCTTCAACCATCTGAACGCGAGGACGCCTGCGTAGCCGGTGCCTCCACGGCCGAAGTCCTGCGGCTGCTCAGCGCCGGCGCCACCGGGGCGATCCTGATGGCGCTCGGCGAAGGACCGCTGCGGACGAAGACCCTGACCGAGCAGGTTCCCGGGTACGCACCGCGGACGATCTACCGCTACGCCGGCAAGCTGGCCGAACTGGAAGTGGTCGAGCGGGAGGAGGAACCCGGCGTTCCCTCGAAGGTCATCCACATCCTCAGCGACCCCTGCGGCACGGAGCTCTACACCCTCGTCAACCGCTTCGCCGATGCCTCGCTGACGCGCCTCCCCGACGGCCGCATCGACGCCCACGCCTGGGCCTCGCTGGGCTTGCTGGCCGACATGTGGGAAGCGGGGATGGTCGAGGACCTGAGCTGCGAAGGCCGCTCGCCCACCGACCTCGCGAAGGGCCACCATGGGCTCAGCTACCACCAGGTCAACCGCCGAGCCGGCCTTTTCAAGACCGGCGGTCTGCTCGAGGAGTGGCAGGGGCCGGGTCGCCGCCGCTGCTATGGCCTGACCGAGAAGACCCGCCGCAAGATGGGCCTAATCGCCGGCATCGCACGCTGGCGCCACCACCACGTCATCGCCGAGGACGAAGAAGGGCTGACGGCGGAGGAAATGGCGACGGTCCTGCGGGTGGTCCTGCCGCTGATCCGTCTCGAGGAGCACCGGGGCCAGTGCCTGCAGCTGGGCGTCCTCAGCGAGGACGACGTCGCCGGTTCAGAGGGGCAAACGGTCTGGGCGGAGGTCAGCGATGACGGAACCGTACGTAGCTGCGCCGAAGCGCCCGCGGAGCCGACCGCCTGGGCCCGCGGCAGGGTCAAGGACTGGATCCCTGTCCTCCTCGATGGCGATAGCGACGGTGTCCTGATCGGAGGCGACGATGGCCTGGTCGCGGACCTGCCCACCGCTCTTTTCGAGACCCTCTGGTCCCCGCAGCCCTTCTAGCCTCAATAGGCGGTGGTGCGGGAGCGCGGACGCGGCAGCATCTTGTAGCGTCGCTCGCGACCTCGGTTCCAGAGCGCGCCGTCGATCGCGGCGGGGGAGAGGACGCGGCCGGCGGCGTCGGCCAGCAGCTCGATTGCGTGGACCGCGCAGGCGCGCATCTCGACCTCCTCCGGCGAGTCGTGGACGAGCAGCTCTCCGGCCTCGATCTTCGCCACCAGCTGTGGATCGAGCCACAGCACTCCGTCGACCCGCAGCACGTGGGGCACGAGGTTGTCGGCGAAGGCGGTCAGCTCGCTTGCGCCGGGAAGGTCGGCGACGCCGGCACGGTGGAGGTCGGCGGCGGCGATCTGGGCGCGCTTGAAGAAAGGGACCTCGCGGCCCTCGTAGGACGAGACGTCGGCAAAGGAGTCCCAGCCGGCGAAGGCGGCGGCAAGCGCCGGGATCGAGTCGGTCGCTTCGACCACGTCGAGGTAGCGGCCGGAATGGTCGGCGAGCAGGTGGGCGCCGACGTCGCGCAGGGCGGCGGCGAACCGCGCCATCAAAGGGTGGTCCGGGTCCTGCCCCAGGACCGCGGCGAGCGTCGCGGCGTCCAGCCCGGTCAGCTCCCCGGCGCTCCAATGTCCCGCCGCCTCGAAGCGCTCGCGCAGCCCCGCCGCCATCGTCCCGTAGCCGCTCAGGCCCGGCCGCTTGCGGATCGTCGGCCACCAGCCGGAGCCGAAGTTGATCGCGTTCATGCAGATCGCATAGGCAGCGACCGCTTCGGGATCCTCGCCGCCGACCGGCGCCCCGGTGGCCTCCTCTCCCGCCCTCGGCAGCTCTCGCGCGTATTCCTCGATCCGACCCTCCTCGATCCGGACGAAGCTGGCGCGCGCCGCCACCCAGGCGCAGGCGGCGCGGACTTCCTCGGGTAGGGAAACTGGAGGCATGGAGAAGCGAGAGATACAGGTTCGCGAGGCGACGGTCGAGGACGCGGCGGCGATCGCCCGGCTCCTGCACGACTTCAACACCGAGTACGAAGAGCACACGCCGCCGGTCGCCGAGCTCACCCGTCACGCCGAAAGGATGCTGCGCGAGGGGGAGATGACCGTGCTTCTGGCGGGCGACGGGCCCGACGGTCTCGCGCTCCTCCGCTTCCGGCCCTCGGTCTGGACCGAGCGGCAGGAGGCCTACCTGCAGGAGCTCTATGTCGTGCCCGCTCGGCGCGGCCAGGGCACCGGCCAGGCGCTGATGGAAGCGATCCTCGCCGCCTGCCGCGACCGCGATGCCGCCTGGATCGATCTGAACACGGGCGAGACCGACGTCGCCGCCCGTGGCCTCTATCGAAAGTTCGGCTTCACCAACGAAGAAGGGCCGCAGGGTCCCTCGATGCTCTTCTACGAGCGCGAGATCTGAGCCGTCAGCTCGGCGAAGCCGATCCCCGCCGGCGGCTGCGCGCGGTCGGGGTGGAAGAGGTGGGCGAGGAGCTCGACCCCGTCGACGAGGCGCGGGCCCGGTCGCGAGAAGGTGGAGGCGGCGTCGACCGCGAAGAGGCGCTCGGCGCCGAGCCCGCCCAGCCGCTCCCGGTGTTCGAGGGCCTGCGCCCGCGAGTCCTCGAGGTACCAGCCGCAGGGCATCGCGACGACAACCTCGGGGTCGCGGCCCGGCAGCTGCTCCCACTCGACCTGGGGCGACTTCTGCCCGGCCCTCCCGGCGACGTCCTCTCCCCCGGCGAGCGCGATCATCTCCGGCACCCAGTGGCCGCCGAGGAAGGGCGGGTCGAGCCACTCCAGCGCCAGCACCCGCGGCCGCGGCGCTCCCTCGACCGCGACCCGCACCGCCTCCAGCCGCCCTTCCAGCGCCTCGCGGGCCGCGGCCGCCCGCCCGCCGATTGCCGCCGCCTCGCCGAGCCGGGTCACGTCCTCGAGCACCTCGCCGAGGCTGCTCGGGTCCTGCCGCAGCACCCGTGGCTGCCCCGGCAACCGTGCCGCGACGGTGGCGACGTCCTCGTAGGAGACGGCGCAGACCTCGCAGACGGCCTGGGTGACGATCAGGTCCGGCTCCAGCTCCGCCAGCAGCTCCTCGTCGAGCTCGTAGAGGGCGCGGCCTTCGCCGACCAGCTCCTTCACCGCGGCGTCGATCTCGCCGGCGCCGAGGCCGGGCGGGAGCACCGTCCGGGTCAGGTGGGGGAGCGCGCTCGCCTCAGGCGGGAAGTCGCACTCGTGGGTGACCCCGACCACGTCCCCCCCGAGGCCGAGCGCGAAGAGCATCTCGGTCGCGGAGGGGACGAGGCTGGCGATTCTCATACCGCGACTATTTCACCGCCGCGACGAGGGCGTTCGCGCCGCCGACCATCCCCGCTTTGTTGGGATGGATCGGAGCGGCCGCGTTGGTCGGCACCAGCGGCTCCACCCAGCGGGTCGAGCTGCCCTTGCAGGCGTCGTGGCCGATGCTGGCCTGGTACCAGTTGACCAGCGTCGCGCCGTTGGCCGCGGCCTGCGCCGCCAGCATGCTGTTCAGCCGCTGCTCGGTCGCCCGCAGGTACGGCACGTCCTGGAACCCGATCGGCATCTGCGGCCAGCAGCCGTACCCCGTCTCCGGGAAGATCGCCGGGTAGTTGACGACGTAGGTTTTCGCCAGCGGCGAGCGGGCTTTGATCCCCTGCAGCACCGCCGCCACTTTCGGCGCCGTCGCTTCGATCCGCGCTTTCAGCTGGTCGACCCCGCCGGCGTTGTATTTGTCGAGACAGGGGTGGCTGAAGGGGTTGTAGGTGACGCAGCTTTCGGCGACTTCGGAGAAGCCGATGTCGTTGCCGCCGATCGTCAACGAGATCACCGTCGTTTCCCCGTTCAGCGAGTTGAACTGCGGCGGGTTGGGACCGTCGGGTTCGACGTTCTGCGGTTCGGTCATATGGACGGTCCTGGCGCCGCTGCAGGTCGCGTCGCGCAGGGTCAGGCCGATCCCCGGCGCGGCCAGGTGCGCGTAGTTGTTGCTCGACTTGAGGCAGCCGAGCGGCAGCAGCGGGTTCGGGATCAACGGCCCGGCCGCGTAGGAGTCGCCGAGCGCGACGTAGTTGGCCGCCCGCGCCACGGTGGCCGTAAGCGCGAGGGCCAGCACCGCGGCCGCCAGTAGGAGGAGCCACGCCATCCGGGCACGGCTCAGGATTGACTGATTCATATGCTTCTCCTTCCCAAGAAGCTCAATTTTTCTTATAGTAACTTTTGGGTAGGCATTTGAAAAGCGGCGAAAAGATGGAGGTTGCGATGAAGCGCAGGCTGTTGGTGCTGGCGGTGGTGGTCACGGCGATGCTGGGGATGCAGGTGGGGGTCGCCCGCGCGGACCTGCCGGTGATCTGGAACGGCGTCTACGGCTACGCCCACACCAGCCCTACGGCCAGCCCTCCGGGCGCCAACGACTGGGCCTGCAAACCGAGCGCCGCCCACCCGCGCCCCGTCGTCCTCGTCCACGGCACCTTCGCCGACATGTCGAACAGCTGGCAGGCGATCTCGCCGCTGCTGAAGAACAACGGCTACTGCGTCTTCGCCCTCAACTACGGCGACTACAACGGCAGCGGCGCGATCGGCGTCTACGGCGTCGACGACATCCCCACCTCGGCCGGCGAACTGAACGCCTTCGTCGACAAAGTCCGGGCCGCGACCGGCGCCGACGAGGTCGACCTCGTCGGCCACTCGCAGGGCGGGATGATGCCGCGCTACTACCTCAAGTACCTGGGTGGAGCGGCCGAGGTCCACACCCTGGTCGGCCTCTCGCCCTCCAACCACGGCACCACCCTCGACGGCCTCTTCATCCTCAGCAACTTCTTCCCCGGGGCGAACCAGTTCACCGGCGCCCTCTGTCCCGCCTGCGAGCAGCAGCGCGCCGGCTCGGCCTTCATCACCACACTCAACTCCGGCGGCGAGACCGTGCCGGGGGTCGACTACACGGTGATCCAGACCCGCTACGACCAGGTCGTCACCCCCTATACCTCGGCCTTCCTCTCGGGGTCGAACGTTAAAAACATCCTCCTCCAGAACCAGTGCATCCTCGACCTCGGCGACCACCTCTCGATGCCCTACGACCACATCGTCGGCGCCGACGTCCTCACCGCCCTCGACCCGGCGCACCCGCGCGGGTTCTTCTGCACTCCGATCGCCCCCACCGCCGGGGGTTGAAAACGCGGCTGACGGCGCGGCTCAGGCGCTCGCGCCGTTGCCGTTGCTCTCGGCGCGGTAGGGCCCCGGCTTCGGCCGGGGCCGGCCGCCGGGGAAGGCGAGGCGGAGGATCGTCCGCTGGACCATCCCCAGCTGCTGGCTGAACGGGCCGGAGTTGTACGGAAGCCCGTAGCGCTCGCAGACGTCTTTCACCTGCGGCGCGATCTCGGCGTAGCGGGTGCTCGGCATGTCCGGGAAGAGGTGGTGCTCGACCTGGTAGCTGAGGTTGCCGCTGGCGACGTGGAAGAGCGGGCTGCCGTCGATGTTGGCCGAGCCGGTGAGCTGGCGGATGTACCAGCCGCCGCGGCTCTCGTCTTCGACCTCCTTCGCGGAGAAGGTGTAGGTCTGGTCCGGGAAATGGCCGCAGAAGATGATCGCGTAGGCCCAGACGTTGCGGACGATGTTCGCCGTCGCGTCGGCCTTGGCGGTGGCGCGGAAGGTCTTGGCGCCGCTGTTCAGCGTCGCTTCCACCACCGGCGCCCAGCGGCTCTGCCGCTTGCGCTTCACCCGTCCGAGAATCCCGCGCGGCCGCCGGCGCTCTCGCCGCGTCTCCACCACCACGTCGACGGCGGTCGCCGCCAGGGCGCTGACCAGCGGCCAGGCGATGTAGTCCTTGACGACCTGGTCCTTGGCCTTGCCCGCGATTCCCTTCAGCTCCCGCTTCACCTGGTGCATCGGCTTGCGGCCCTTGCGGATCGCCTCGAAATCGAGGTCGTGCAGCGCCACCCCCCACTCGAAGAGCGCCGCCAGGACGAGGTTGTAGACCGGCTGCGCGAGGTAGACGGGGTGCCACTTCTGCTCCGGATCGATGCGCATGATCTCGTAGCCGAGGTCCTTGTCTTTGCCGCGGATGTTGGTGTAGGTGTGGTGGACGAAGTTGTGGGAGTGCTTCCAGGCCTCGGCGGTGGAGGCGGTGTCCCAGTCCCAGGTCGAGGAGTGGATGCGGGGGTCGTTCATCCAGTCCCACTGGCCGTGCATGACGTTGTGCCCGATCTCCATGTTCTCGAGGATCTTGGCGGCGGAGAGGGAGGCGGTACCCGCCCACCAGGCACCGCGGTTGCGGGAGGCGAGCAGCAGGACCCGGCCGAGCACGGCCAGCCGCCGCTGCATCTCGATCATGCTCTCGATGTAGCGGCGGTCACGGTCGCCGAGCTCGGCCATCACCCGGTCGCGGATCGCGTCGAACTCGCGCCCCAGCTCGTCGAGCTGCTGCTCGGAAAGGTGCGCGAGCGGGCTCTCGCCCTGGGTGTCGATCGGTGCGGTGGTGGTAACGCTCATCTGGTCTTCATTCCCTCTCTCTCAGAGTGCAATCTCAACATCGCCTTCCGGCGCGTTGACACAGGTCCGCACCATTTCGTCCTCCTGACCATAGACCTCGCCGGTCCGCAGGTCCCTGACCTTGCCCGAGCAGAGCCGGCCGATGCAGGTGTGGCAGATCCCCATCCGGCAGCCGAAGGGCAGCTCGGCGCCGGCCTCCTCGCCGGCGACGAGGATCGGCGTGCCGCCGTCGGAGCTGGTCTCGACCCCGCTCTTGGTGAAGCGGATCGCGCCGCCCTCGCCGGCGACGGCGCCCTCGCCGCCGATCACCGGCTGGAAGCGCTCCATCTCCAGCAGATCGGGGTCGCCCTCCGCCCGCCAGTGCTGAGCCAGCGCGTCGAGCATCTCGCCGGGCCCCGAGACGAAGGCGTGGCGCTGACGCCAGTCGGGACAGAGGCGGTCGAGGTCGGCGGGGGCCACCCGTCCCGCTTCGCCGGTGATGCGGAGGTGCGGGCGGTAGCCGGGGCAACGGGAATCGAGGTCCCGCAGCTGCTCGGCGAAGATCACCCCGTCGCGATCGCGGGCGGAATGGATGTGGACGGCGTCCTCCAGAGCCCGGTCGCGATCGAGGCTGCGCAGCATGCTCATGATCGGGGTGATGCCGCTACCGGCGCTGATGAAGAGGAGCTGTTCCGGCGGCGGGTCGGGGAGGACGAAGGTCCCTTCGACGCCGCCGAGGCGGACGATGTCCCCCGGCCGGGCGCGGTGCACCAGGTAGGGGGAGACCTTGCCCGCGTCGACCAGCTTCGGCGTGATCCCGATCAGCCCGTCGGGACGCCCCGGGTCGGTGGTAAGCGAGTAGGCGCGCCAGTGGTGGACGCCGTCGACGATGACCCCGATCCGCAGGTACTGGCCCGGCTGGTGGTCCTCCCATTCGTAGCCCGGCTTGATCAGGACCGTGACCGCGTCGGAGGTCTCCCGCTCGATCCGCTCGATCCGGCCGCGCAGCTCCTGCGTCGACCAGAGGGGGTTGATCAGTTCGAGGTAGTCGTCGGGCAGCAGCGGCGAGAAAAGCGAGCGGACGGCGTGAAGGGCGCGCTGGCGCGCCTTGGGAACGTTGGGTACGGCGCCTCGCTCTGCCATAGCTGTTATCTACACGGATCGATGTAATGGTTACGTGAGGACGATCACTTCTATACCCACGCTCCCCCTATCTCACCCTCGAACTTGAATTGCTGATTTGTTCGACTAATCTTGCGCAGTTGATGGGAAGCTCGGGGATCACGATCGTCACGCTCGGTCCGGAGGGGACCTGTCACGAGCGCGCCGTGCGCCGCTACATGGAGTTCCAGGGCGTCGAGGACTTCGAGGTCGGCTACATCGCGGACTTCCTCGACGGGCTGGAGCGCATCCGCGGCCGCGACGACGCCTTCCTCATCCAGTGCAGCGCCCACCCCAAGGTCCACGAGGTGACGGAGCGCTACTGGAAGGAGGTCTTCGTCGTCGACACCTTCATCTATCCGACCAAGCACCTGGTGGTGCTGAGCCGGCGGGAGGTCGAGCGGCCGCGCTCGCTGGGAATCGTCCCCGCGACCAAGGGCTACGTCGACCTCTCCCAGTGGGAGGAGATCGTCGACGTCGTCTCCAAGCCGGTGGTCGGCGAGGAGCTGCTCGCCGGTCGCTACGACGCCGGCCTGACCCACATCGAGCACCTCGAAGAGCACGAAGACGAGCTTCGCCTCGACCTCGACATCGGCGAAATCGACACCACCTGGCTCGTCTACGGGACGAAGAAGCGGTTCGAGGGCGAGGTGATCGGGATTCCGTCCCGCTCGCTCTTCAGCGGCCGCGCCGCGACCGTCGCCTAGCGGTCCTTCTCGAGCGCTCGCCTCTCCTCGTGGCGGTGGCGGCGGATCACCGGCGCGACGTAGCCGATCAGCATCCCGACCGCCGCCGCCAGCAGGATGATCACGATCAGCGGTGCCTTGAAGCTGGCGAAGAGAAGGTCGAAGCTGACCTCCTGCGAGTTCTGCAGGGCGACGATCAGGACGAGGGCGCTGAGCGTGCCGACGAGCCAGCCGCGCCAGTTGACCGATTTTTGCTTTTGCGGCATCAGGTGATCCTAATCGCCGGGTGGGGGGTTTCCCTAAAGGAAAAGACCCCGGCCGATTGTCTCGGCCGGGGTCTCTGTGTCGCCGTCCGCAGAACGACCGGCGATATTCCGAAAGCTGAAGCTATTCAGCCGTCACCGCCCAACTCCCATAGCCGTAGGCTTCTCCGGCGGTCGGAGTGAACCAGCCTGCGTAACCGCTCCTCGGATCGGCGGTTGCGATACCCATTTCGTGGGGCGCACTAGCCGTGTTAGCTATTTCGAGTGGGTAGAAGCAGAGCTCGCCCGGCGCCGCTTTTGGATCAGAGGCGGTGCCTGGACAATCTTCTTCGAGCGCTTTGAGATCCCCGAGACAGGCAGCTTTCGCCGGTTCAGTTTCACCTTCGCAGGCGGTTTTCTGCGCGGTGGGAAATTCCTTCCCCAGCCAATGATCGCTAGGTGCAGACGACAGCCGCAGAGGGAAGTTCACCAGGATGGGAGCATCGTGGCCCGCGGCGTCGAAGATCCAGTCGCCGGTGAAGGTGGCGCCTGCCGGGGCGACACACTCGGGGTTGCTGACGCTACAGACACCGGCTTCGCCATTCGTGCCGTTGGTCCCGTTGGTCCCGTTGGTGCCGTTCGTCCCGGCTGCGCCAATATCGCCCTTCGCCCCCGGGGCGCCCTGCGGCCCAGCCGCGGCGAACTTCTTTGCGATCTTCTTGACTTCCTTTTTCTGCTTGCTGTTTAGACCGGGCAGTGCAGCAAATGCAGAGCCCGTAAGCGCGGCGACGAGCGCCACGACCGCGATGATCAAGCCGGCAGTGCCGACTTTCTCATGAATACGAGAGAACATCTCACCCTCCCCATTTTCGTAGTTTGAGACTTAAACAAGGCGATTTCCGCCGGCTCCACAGCAGTGCCTACGAGATTGCGCAGGTGCGCTTTCCCCTCTATCTCGATAAGCGGCCGTTCCCTGCGGCACCCAGCTTGTTTCCCCAGAATTGGACGGTAAGAACGGCGAGACACGATGTCAACAAGAGAACGGGTGACAATCGCCGCTGAATACCTCGGGCGAACCACTGCGGACTGCACTCGAAGCGCCCGGCACAATTCAACTGTGGAATTTGGATCGGCGGGAGTTTGTCCCGTGCGGCAGACTCTTTTCCATGGGTACCGCGCAACGACCCGATCCGACCGAGTCAGTCCGCCACCAGCTGCGGCCGCTCTTCGACCAGATCGTGATCAAGGAGCTCGACACCGACCGGGTGCGTCGCTCAGGCCTCGTCGTTCCGCCGGGTACCCATGAGCCGCCGCCCGAGCAGGGAATCGTCCTCGCGGTCGGGCCCGGGCTCGACTGGTGGGCGGGCGCAGGCGTCGAGATGCCGGTGGCGCCGGGGGATCACGTCGTCTTCCCGTCAAGCGCCGGCGCCTGGGTCGAAGTCGACGAGGAGCGCCTGCTCGTCTGCCGCGTCACGCAGCTGCTCGGCATCCTCGAGTCAGCCGCGCTCGAGCGGGGTTAGCCATTTAGAGGGACCGGCCGGCGCTCGACGCGCTTGCGGTCGAGCATCCGTTCGTCGGCCGCTCGGATCAGGGTCGCGAAGTCGGCACCGTCCTCGGGAAAGACCGACCAGCCGACCGAGACGCTGGGCGCGGGGGTGCCCGAGTCCGAGTAGTGGGTGCTGATCGCGCCGGCGATCGCCTCGCCCATCAGCCTGGCTCCTTCCCCGTGGGCGCCAGGGGCGATGACGGCGAACTCGTCGCCGCCGATCCGGGCGAGGGTGTCGGTGGAGCGGAGGATCGACTGGGCGCGCTCGGCGACCTGGCGGAGCACCGCGTCGCCGACCGGGTGGCCGTGGTTGTCGTTGATCCCCTTGAGGTCGTCGAGGTCGAGGACCAGCAGCGCCAGCGGGCTCTGGTCGGAGTTGCGGCCACCACCACCGCCCCCGCCCGGGTGGGCGCGGCGGGTGAGCTCAAGCTCCAGCGTCTCGTCGAACTGGCGCCGGTTGGCGACCCCGGTGAGGGCGTCGCGATAGGCGATGGCGCGCTGGCGCAACTCCGCGGACAGCAGCCGCTCCCGCAGCCCGACGAGCACCCAGGTGGCGGAGAGGAAGCCGGCGACGAGGGCGACGTAGCGGGGGAGGAAGGCGTCGTCGATGGCGCTGCCGTCGTAGAGCAACGGCAGGCCGGCGACGAGGATCAGCTCGATCGAGAGCGGCCACGCCCACCGCGAGGGGAAGAAGAAGGCCGCATACAGCAGCAGGGTGACGAGCAGCGGCTGGACGAAGCTCGCGGCGCCGCCGGTGGAGTAGATGGCGAGGCCGACGACCGGAGTCGTCACCACCATCCCGATCCCGAGGGCTTTCATCGAGGCCTTGTCCCAGGCAAGCCATCCGAGCAGGGAGGCGACGCCGTAGAGCAGGAAGAGGGCGCCGATCGCGAAGACCCAGCCCATCGCGACGTGGTCGGCCCCCGGCAGGTAGCAGCCGACTACGCCGATGGTCGCGGCGACGATCCAAAGCGCCCCCGAGATCCTGCCCATCCGCGCCCGCTCGTCCGGCGCTTCGGCGAAGGCCGGCATCGTCGAGGAGGCGAGGGAGTGGTGGCGCATACCTCCCTCATCGGCCGCCGCCGGCCGGCCTTTAACTCTTGCTGAGTATTCGGTTCAGACGGCTTCGGAGAGGGCGGGCTCGGGCTCGGGCTCGCTCTCCTGGGGCACCGGCATCTCCTCCGGCCGCGGGTCGCGGAGGACGAAGACCGCGATCGCGACCGCGATCGCCGCCAGCCCGGCGCCGATCAGGTAGGCGACGTGGTAGCCGGAGTTGAGCGCCTGCAGCTGGGCCTCGCCGTCGGCAATGAGGGAGTTCGTGCGCTCGGTCGAGAGCGTCGCCAGGACCGCCAGCCCGATCGACCCACCCACCTGCATGCTGGTGTTGACCAGGCCCGAGGCGAGACCGGCGTCCTCCGGGGTCGCCCCCGACATCGCCAGGGTCATGATCGCCGGGAACGAGGTCCCGACGCCGATGCCGATCAGCAGGAAGGGCGGCAGCAGGTCGGTCAGGTAGTCGCCCTGGACCGGCGTGCGGGCGAAGAGGAGGAGGGCGACGACGACCAGGCAGACGCCGGGGATCAGGGTCGTGCGCGGGCCGAAGCGCATGATCAGTTTTTCCGAGAAGCCGAGCGAGAGCCCGCCCATCACGATCGTCGTCGGCAGGAAGGCGAGGCCGACCTCGAGCGGGCTGTAGTCGAGCACCTGCTGCAGGTAGAGGGCGCCGAGGAAGAACATCCCGAACATGCCGGCGACCAGCAGCGCTTGCAGGACGTTGGAGCCGGCGACGTTGCGAGAGCGGAAGAGCCGCAGCGGCATCAGCGGGTTGGCGATCCGCGCCTGGCGGAAGATGAAGAGCGCCAGCAGCACCGCCGAGATCGCGCTGAGGCCGAGCGTGCGGGTGTCGCCCCAGCCCCAGTTCTCGATCTGCAGGATCGTGAACACGCCCAGCATCAGCGAGCTGGTCAGGAGCACGGCGCCGGGGAAGTCGGCGCCCTCGCTCAGTCCGATCCCGTCCGGATTGGCGACCAGGCGTTTCGCCAGGAAGGCGACGGCGATCCCGATCGGGAGGTTGATGAAGAAGATCCAGTGCCAGCTGATCGCGTCGGTGAGGACGCCGCCGAGCAGCAGCCCGATCGAGCCGCCGGCGGAGGCGACGAAGCCGTAGACGCCGATCGCTTTCGCCTGCGCCGCCGGCTCGGGGAACATCGTCACGATCATCCCCAGGATCACCGCCGAGGCCAGCGCCCCGCCGAACCCCTGGATGAAGCGGGCGCCGATCAGCATCTCCTGGCTCTGCGAGGCGGCGCAGAGCAGCGAGGCGGCGGTGAAGATCGCCAGGCCGACGAGGAAGACGCGGCGCTGGCCCAGCAGGTCGCCCATCCGCCCGGCGAGGAGCAGCAGGCCGCCGAAGGGGATCATGTAGGCGTTGATCACCCAGGCGAGGTTGTTCTGGGAGAAGCCGAGGTCGTCCTTGATCGAGGGCAGGGCGACGTTGACGATCGTCGCGTCGAGGACGATCATCAGCATCCCCGCGCAGAGGACGTAGAGGGCTAGCCAACGGGTGCGGTCGTGCTCAGATGCGTTCATGCGAGTAGTGACTCCTGGACTGGGGGAAACTCATCGCCGCCCGCGTCAATCGACGCTGTCCGGCAGGCCGAAGCGCCGGAAGACGGCCTCCACGCGGCTGGGGTCGGCCGCGCGGTCGGGCCACCGAGAATAACCATCCGGCGTGTCCGCCGGTCGGACGACGAAAGCGGTCACTTCCTTGATCCGCTCGCCCTCCAGGGTGAGGACGTCGAGGGAGAACGGAACGTGCGTTTTCTCGTCCTCCATCCAGGTGTAAGTGCCGACGGCAAGTTGTCCGTTGGCGATAGCCGGGCGGTGGCGCCAGCGCCACTCGCCGGAGAGCGGCTTGGTGGCGAGGAAGACCTCGACCTCGTCGATCCCGCCGTACCAGCTGGCCAGCGGCGGCATCGACCAGGCAACGTCCTCGGTCAGCATCGAGACGACCCGCTGGACGTCGCCGCCCCGCATCGCCTCCATGTAGTTCTCGACGATCTCCTTCATGCGGGCGTCGCCGAGGGAGCGCAGGGTGACCTGCTGGCTGCGCTCGGGAAGCCGCTCGTCGACGATCTTGCGGGCACGCTGCAGGGCGCTGTTGACCGAGGGGACCGACGTCTCCAGCGTCTCGCCGACCTCCTTGGCCGAGAAGCCGAGCACCTCGCGGAGGATCAGGACGGCCCGTTGGCGCGGCGGCAGGTGCTGCATCGCGGCGACGAAGGCCAGCTCGACCGCCTCCCGCTCCTCGTAGGAGGCGTCGGGCGAGGCATAGCCGTCCTCGACCTCCAGCATCTCGTCCGGGTAGGGCTCGATCCAGACCTGCTCGGCGACCGGCTCCCCGGGCGGCGCCTCGGGGTCGGCCTTGGGCGCGTACTCCTCCGGCAGCATCCGCCTCTTGCGCCGTGAGATCGCGTCGAGGCAGGTGTTGGTGGCGATCCGGTAGAGCCAGGAGCGCAGGGAGCTGCGCCCCTCGAAGCGGTCCAGCCCGCGCCAGACCCGCAGCATCGCCTCCTGCATCGCTTCCTCGGTGTCGTGCAGCGACCCGAGCATCCGGTAGCAGTGGGCATGCAGCTCCCCCCGGTAGGGCGCGACCAACCGCTCGAACTCGGCTTCGTCAACCCTCGCCATCGAAGTAGTCCACCTTGCTCTCACGGCGGACGATCACGTCGGCCTCGGGATTGCCGGTCCAGACCCCGACCTTGTCGCTGTCGGGATCGACGGTGGCGGTCGGCTGGACGACCGTGGAGAACATCAGGACGCGGACCGGCTCCTCGGTCTCGTTGCGGACGCCGTGGGCGCCCTCCGGCCTCTCGGACGCTAGCAGCGGTCGGACGGAGCCACCCTCACTCCCTGCCGCAGGAACTCTCCAGCGGAGGGCGAGATGCCTGTCTCCTGCCGTTCTGCGCACGCATCCTGACGTCGGCTCGGTGGACACCCCGGCAGATGTTTTGGGAGTTCTGCAGCAGACCTTTGGCTCCACCTTGCATCCTCAATACGAAGCGGGTGACGGGAGCGTCGGGCACCGACTCGAAGGTGGTGCGTATCCCGCCGTTGTGAGAGTCGATTCGGCCGACCAGGTCGATGTCGATCTGGCCATCCAGAGCGACCACCAGGTCCGGGAGGGGATGGTCGGAAGATCGCAGGTATACAGGCCCTTCCAACGGCTTCGACAGCAAAGGAGTCCAAGCCTTCGCGTATCCGTAAATGGACCGTTTGGGGCAGGTGCCGGCCGCGAACCTGACCCTGGTGCAGATCGTTCCTATGTGCTGCTGAGCGAGGAACTCCGAGTGGGGTAGCGCGACGGAGACCCGGTCGATGTTCGCATCCTTCTTTCTCGTCCTCATCACAGCGGTTAGACGGGGGTAATCCCCTCGCTCGGTTCCGCCATCCAACTCAAGAGAAAGCTGAGGGCCGAACCGCAGAGCCCTGCAGCCGTCGACCTGGAAGCGATCTCTGGGATGGGCGGTCGCCCCGTGACTGCCGGTCACAGTGGTCGAGATCGCCATCTCGCGGCAGTCCGTGGGATTGAGGGTGAACCGATGCCGATCGATTACGACGTGGACCGTGCGGTAGAGGATGGTCGCCCCTTCGAGCACCTGGGGCAGCTCGGTCTCCACGGAGGCCTCCCCGGTTTCGGGGTCGATGTAGATCGGTGAACGCACGGCAACGGTGCCGAGGTCGAAGGGCCCGGCCACCGCAGGTACCACGCTGACGAGACTGTAAGGCGCCCCCTCATACGGCCCTGCCAGATAGACCGCGGTCGGCGGCCCCCCTGGCTGAGGAATCCAGAGCGGGTTGGGACCCGCTCCTGCCGCGACGACCACCGTTCCGATCCGGCTGCCGGCAGGACAGGCCCCGGTAGCGGCGGCCTCGTCGGGGCAGAGCGGCACGCCCTTCAGCTTCGCGAGCTCTCCCTGTGGGAGGTTGACCTCGATCCGGTCGATGTTCTCTTCGGCGTCTTCCCGGGTGAGGGTGAAGATCAACGGCGAGAACTTGCCGGCCACTGGACGAGTTACACCCGCGCTCACCTTTGGTGAGAAGCCGACCCCGCAGCCCTCGTCGATGGTGATCGCAGCCTCACCGGTCGCGTCGGGGCCTCCAGACCACGGGGTGAAGGCAAACCCGGCTCCGTAGGTTCCGCAGGAGTCCGGGTTCTTGAGGGGAGCTCTCGGCCCTCCGAAGAAGTTGAACTCCACCTCTTCGACCGGCAACTGCGGCAGGTCGATGAACTCGGCCGTGAGCTGACCCGTCCGAGGGTCTCCCTTTACCTCACCCGGGAGCTTGATGTGCAATCCAAATCCCTCTGCGACGAGCCATAGCCTGAACTGGTGGCCTCGCTGAGGAGTGCGCTGATAGATCGCTCCGTGAAGCGGCCCGGCGAGAGCGGGCGAGGTGACGGTTGCGGTGCCGAGCTTCGAGGCATCGGGGCACTGCGCCGGCCCGGTCTGGTGGAACCTGACCTGCTCGTCGGAGCAGGCCTCGAGGCCTGCCGCCGCGCTGGCCGAGATGGTCATCCCCGCCGGCAGGGTCACCTTCGCCGAACGCAGGGTCGAAGTCGAAGGTTGAGCGGGATCGTCGTTCTGCGGAATCCTCAAAACCGTATGAAGACCGGTCGGAGCACCCGCTTGACGGGTGGTCGGCTCCATCTCGAAGCTGGCCCCGAACGGCACCTTGTCGCAGTCAGTTATAGGCGCCATCGGAGCGCTCGCGCTGAATATCTGCCCCGGAAGCTGGTAGCTCGTGACGCTGAACGCGATCTCCTGGTTCTGACAGGCGCTCGGGTTGGTCAGGAACACCGTCGGCGACAGCCCGCTGGACCGTTTTCCTCCCGGTGCTTTACAGGCGGTGCCGTTGCCACATTCTTTGATGGCTTCGATGGTCGTCAGACGTTGGAAATCATGGATCGGGTCGGCGGGATCGCCCCAGAAAGTCGCCTCTGCGGCATGGATGGGAAGCTGGGCAGGGGCGCCGCGTACCGTCGCGGTGACGCCATAGTCACTCTCCGTCCTCACCGACACATCTATGAAGACCGGGAACCCCGCATAGAATCCGAACCTGGCCACTTCCTGCTCGGGATGAGGTAGCTCGAGGTTGAAAACCGGGAAGGCTTTCACACCCACGTTTTTTTCCTCGTCGAGAGCCACCTTCCCTAGGCCGACCTGGGTGTCGACCGGGCAGTTGCCATAGGCGAGGAATGCGCCGGTGCTGCAGCGCGGAACTGCCGTCGGGTCCCCGATCAATCCCGGCGGGAGAAGGGCCGTGACGTCTTCGACGCGTCCGCCGGAAAGCACGGCCCCGCCTTCCGTGACGCTATTGAGGACGAAACGCGTCGTCAGGTCCGGATGCCTGGCTGCGGCCGTGGTCGATGCTTCGCCCGCCACTGACGCGATGCCAAATTCGACAGCCGCCGCCGGCTTGGGCGCCACGGCGCTTGCGGCCAGAGCGAGCGCGAAGATGATGCCGATCAGGTGCTTCCCTGGCCGATTCATCGGCTGCTCGCTTTCTTCGAGTTGCGACGATGACAGCGCCGCGGCTTTACGTGTTTGTGTTTTGCTCTCCTCCGATGACAGCGGCGTGGTTTGACATTCCCCTTTCCGCGAATCTCGTCCGATCGCGGTACCCCGACAACCGGCGATCCGCCCTCTGCCCCATGGCAGGATCCGATGTCGGCGCACGGAGGCGCGGGCAAGGCGGCTTCCGGGAACCCGCCGTTTACGCGCGCGTCGTAGATTGCCTGGACCCCGCCGGCGCCTGCTGCGGGAGTTAGTTGCTCCAGGGATCCGAATACAACATCGCTCCCACTGGGGGTGATCGAGAAAATCGTGTTCGGCAGCCAGTATGCGCCGGCCGCCCTTTCGGTTCCGGAGGGGTATTCGACGGATTTCCCGGTCGAGATCAGGTGCAGTTCGCCCGATCCGAGGCCGCTCTCCTCCCACTCGTAGATGTCGTTGATGCCATCCGTGTCGCGTGCGACGAGTGCCTCCGAAGTTTCGAAGAAGACACGACTCCCGTCATCGCTGAGGTTGTGGATCAGGATGCCGGGCCAGACAGCGGTCAGTTCTTGAAGGCGCGCATCAGTGGTTGGAGGCGTGCCGAGCGGATGGCAAGATACGCATTCGAGAGTGCCGGCGAGGGCGTCAAATCGGTAAATCTCCGTGTGACCGTCATTTGCGAATGCGGTCAGTTGCTCGCGCGACTCGAAGATTAAGACGTTACCGTCGGGAGTGGTTCGCGAAGAGTTTGCACCCGGGCCATCTCCTTCGCTACCCAGATTGTTTTCCGGACTCGTCACCACCTCCGTCCAATTGCCAAGCGCTGGGTAGTTGCCGTGTTCGCCGGACGTGTGAGTAAGGTCACCGCCTGAAACGGTCGTGATGTATTTGATGGCGGATCCGGCCCACAGGTACAGGTTCGGTGCTCCGGCGGTGCCTTCAGAACCGTCCAGCTGAGAGGCCGAGATGAAATAGACGTGAGTGCCGTCGGGAGAGATGTTGACGATTTTGGCGTCCGCGGTGGTGGTCACCTGCTCGGTCGTTCCTGCGCCGGTGTCGAAGCGGTAGATGTTCCCGCCGGCGACATAGAAGAGACGCTCGCCGTCTGCTGAAAGTCCCGCATAGGTTGCCGGGCTGGTCGTGACGCTCTTCGTCGTCGTGTTGTCGAGCCGGACGTAGAGCGTCCCCCCAGTCTTGAAGGCAACGGCCGCACCGTTAGCAGAGACGCCCTGGTATTCAGCCGCCTGCCCTGCTGAGAGAGGAACATCGCCGGGAAGCAGCGACACGACGCGCGTGTCGCCGGTCGGGCTGCGGTCGTAGATTGCCGAAGTGCCCGTAGGCGCCGCATTTGACTCGAGTTGCTTGACCGCACACCTGGAGCCCGCCTGAGCACACCAGACACCCCCGACCAGGGGTCCCGTCGTGAAGATGATGTGCTCTGCACTCGGGCTGATGTAGCGGCCTTGGGCGTAGGGTTCCGTTCCCAGATCCCCGATTCCTATCGGCTCAAAGCTGCCGTCAGGCCGGCTCAGGTAGCTTCCCTCCTCAAGTGCCCCGGCTTCTTTGTTCAGGGCGGGGATGAATACGAAGCCATAGCGGTGATCGGCTGCCACTCCCCCGGGTTCCGTGATGATCGCTTCTTGGCCCGAAGGGGTCATTCGGCGAATGGTTCGCCATCCCGTTGCCGTCCGCCTCGTCTCGTAGAGGTCAAAGGTTCCGGTAGCCCCCGGCCCAAATAGTCCCGCATCGAAGGCGAGGTAGAGGTAGCTATCCATCGAAGGGGACATGAGTTCCGTGGGGAAGAGATCCCACGGGCGGGCGACAAGTGACCCGACCAGGCGGCCATTCGTATCTGGAGGCGTCAACAACTCGTAGGCCCGGCAATCAGGGAGCAAAGCCGATGGCCCGGTGCGGAGGGCTTCGTTTGGGCATGCACCCTTTGCGGTCGCACCGCCAACCAAGGCCATTGCGAAAGAGACGCCGATTGCTGCGAAGCCAAGTCTTACTCGCTGAAGCCCGAGCCACTCCCGCCTCATTTGCATGTCCCCCGTTCCTTTCCCTGGCAACTCCCACCTCTGAGCTGACTCACGGCCACGGTAGGAGGGGTACTAACGGAAATCAAGGACCGGCAGTCATCTCCGCAGTGACAACTTCTGCACAAAGGAGCTGGGCCAGGCAGGCGTCGGAGACGTCAGACCTAGAGCTCCCACCGTAGGGCAGTGCCGTTGCTTGACTCCAGCGGTTGCGCAAAAAAGGGGGGCCGATTTCGGCCCCCCTTTCACTTCTAGCTGATGATCTGGCCTACAGCTCCCACTGCAGAGCGGTGCCGTTGCTTGTCTCCAGCTTGTATGTCATGTCGAGTTCACCGGCTGCCGGGCAGAAGCCACTCGTCCTAGTGAACACAACTTTTTCGGCGTTGAGGTGGGCACTCGTGACCCCACCTACCGAGTTGTTTGTCATTTTGCCGGTTACCGGAGTAGTCCGTTCGTAGTTGCAGTTCCCGAAAAATGAGGTTTCGAGCGTGAACGTCAGCGGTTTGGCTGCTTCGGAACATGTGCCGCCGCGGAGTTCGTAGGTGCCTGTCGTTTTGCTCTGCTTGACGCACCAGGGGAGGCTAGTCACTTTAACTCCCGTGGCACCGAATGAGCCAGTGCATTTTGAGCCTGCGGTTGCCCCTTCGAAGGTAGCGGTGCTGATGTCTCCTTCGATCGCGCCGGCTTCATTTTTTGTCACAGTGCCATGCATTTTGGAGACAGCGCATTCCACCGGGCCCGCAGAGCTTGTGAGAACGGTGTTGCCGACGTTTGTCGCTGTGATTTCGGATCCGGCTTTGACGGGATTGCCCGCCCCCTCCACCAACTGTTTGAAAGCGCTGGCGTTCGCCGGGACCAGCCCGAAGACGACGAGCGCAGCACAGATCGCAAGGATCTTCTTCTGCATTTGAGTTAATTCCTTTCTTGCCGAGCGTTTAGCCCGGATCTTGTTTTCCCACTCACGGAGCGCCATCAATCTCCGACGTACCGTGAGACTGTTGCTCAGAAAGAGCTAACTGCTCAGCAAGAACTACAGTGGGTATCGAGCTGGGTCAAGCTCTTTGCGAGTGACAGCAAGCGGTTGCCGGCAGTGTCACTGCGCAAATGCACTTGAGTAAAGGTCTCGGGTGACAGATGTCACCTGACGACAAAGTCACTCTCTACACCGTTAGGGAGAGACAAAGGCCAACTATCCTCGCCCGACCAGTCGAGTCTGTAGTAGAGCCAATTCGACATCAGGGCACCGGGGATGACCGTTCGGGATTCGGACTTGACCATTGCGGGAGTGCTGCGTCTGCTCGGCGCGGGCGCCAGCGGCCCGATCCTGATGGCCCTCCGCGACGGGCCGCTGCGGACGAAGGCGCTGACCGAACGGGTTCCCGGCTACGCGCCGCGGACGATCTACCGCTATGCCGCCAGGCTGTCCGAGCTCGAGTTGCTCGATCGGGAAGAGGAGCCGGGGGTGCCCTCGAAAGTGGTGCACCGGCTCACCGAGCCGGCGGGTCGCGAGCTGGCGGAGCTGGTCGACGCCTATGCCGACGCCTCCATGGGCCGGTTGCCCAGCGGCGACATCGGCGCTCACGAATGGGGCTCCTTCGCCCTCGTCGCCGACCTCTGGGAATCGGGGATCGGCGAGGCGCTGAACGCCGGCGCTTGCTCCCTGACCGAGCTCTCGCATGGCGACCATGACCTCAGCTTCCACCAGGTGAGCAGGCGCGCGGGCCTCTTCGTGATCGGCGGCTTCGTCGAAGAGACCGCAGTCGCGAGCCGCCGCCGCAACTTCACTTTGACCGAGAAGGCGCGGCGGGCGATGGGATTGATCGCCGGGATCGGCCGCTGGCGCCGGCGGCACGTCGTCCCCAAAGGGACGAGCGGGCTCACCTCGGGCGAGGTGGCCGGGTTGCTCCGCGCCATCCTGCCCCTGGCCTTGCTCCCCGAGCAGCTGGGGAAGTGCCTCGAGATGAGGATCTTCCCACGCGGCGGTAGCGGCGCCGACGAGGAGACGGTCTGGGCCCAGGTCGGCCCCGACGGCATCCTCACCGCCTGCCCGCCGCCGTCGGGCGCGGCCGACATTCTCGCCCGCGGGCAGGTCGACGCCTGGGTCGACGCCGTCCTCGACGGGCCGCGGAAAGACCTCACCGCCAGGGGAGACGCTCAACTGCTCGACCAATGCCTGCGACAGTTGCACGCGGTGCTGTGGGCGCAGGAGTCCGATCCCCCGGTTGCCGCTTCCATCGCAACGGCGCTAGCTCGCTGACGACGACGTTGACCGTGCCTTCGCGCCGCTCGAGGCGGCCGCGGGCGCGGAGCAGGGGGGCGGTGCGGACGAGGGGGCGGTGGCGGTCGTAGACGGGCGGGGGGACGATCAGGTTGACCGAGCCGCGCTCGTCCTCGAGCAGCATGAAGGTGATGCCGTTGGCGGTCTCGGGGCGCTGGCGGGCGGTGACCATGCCGGCGATCTCGACCGTCGAGCCGTGGTCGAGCCGCTCGAGGTCGGTGCTGCGGGCGAGCCTCGGGTCGAGGCCCGGGCGCAGCAGCTTCATCGGGTGCTTGTCGACGCTCATCCCGGTCGAGCGGTAGTCGGCGAGCAGCTTTCCCCACTCGCCGAGCGGCTCCAGCCGCGGTGGCTCGGGTGGCTCCATCGGCAGCGCCAGCTGGGTGCTGTTGCCGCGCCTCTGGCCGGCGCCGGTGACGCCGACGCGCCAGAGCGCCTCGCGCCGGTCGCCGTCCTCGGCGCCGACGGGGATGCCGTCGAGCGCCCCGGCCCAGGCGAGGCGCTCGAGGCTCGGCAGGCCGGCGCCGGCGCGGGAGGCCAGTTCCGCGATCCCCTCGAACGGCCCGCCGCGCTCGCGCTCGCAGACCAGCGCCTCCATCTCCTCCTTCTTGACTCCCTTCACGTAGCCGAGCCCGACCCGCACTACCAGCCCGCCGCGCACGCCGTCTTCCTCCCGCGGCGATTCGACGTGGCAGAGCACTTTGCTGCGGTTGGCATCGGGCGCGACCACGCGGATACCTCGCCGCTGCGCCTCGTGGACGAGCGAATCCGGCGGGTAGAACCCCATCGGCTGCTCGTTCAGCAGCGAGCAGAGGAACTCGGGCCCGTAATGGAGCCGCAGCCAGGCCGACTGGTAGGCGAGCAGGCCGAAGGCGGCCGAGTGGGCCTTGGGGAAGCCGTAGCCGGAGAACCCCTTGATCTGCCCCCAGACCCGTTCGGCAACCTCCTCCGAGACTCCGTTGGCGGCGGCGCCGGCGAGGAAGCGTTGGTGGTGCTCGCGGACCGCCTCCTCGGAGCGCTTGCGGCTCATCGCCCGCCGCAGCCCCTCCGCCTCGGAGGAGCTGAAGTCGGCGAGCGCCATCACCGACTCGATCACCTGCTCCTGGAAGACGATCGTCCCCAGCGTCTCCTCCAGCACCGGCTCCAGCAGGGGGTGGGGGTAGGGGACCTTGTAGTCGGGGTTCTCGCGGAGGAGCTTGCGGCGCTCGATGTAGGGGTGGATGGCGCCGCCCTGGATCGGCCCCGGCCGCACCAGCGCCACCTGGACGATCACGTCGTCGAGGTCGCGCGGCTGGGTCCGCGGCAGCATCTGCATCTGCGCCCGGCTCTCGATCTGGAAGACGCCGGTGGTCTCGGCGGCGCGGATCGATTCGAAGGTCTCCTCGTCGTCGAGCGGGATCCGGGAGAGGTCGAGCCGCTCGCCGCGGGCGCGGCCGATCTCCTCGACGCAGCGCTCGACCGCCGAGAGCATCCCCAGCCCCAGCAGGTCGATCTTGAGGAAGCCGGCGTCGGCGCAGGAGTCCTTGTCCCACTGCACGGTCTGCCGCCCCGCCATCGCCGCCGGGACGACCGGGCAGACGTCGATCAGCGGCCGGGTCGAGATCACCATCCCGCCGGGATGCTGGGAGGAGTGGCGCGGCAGGCCCATGATCTCCTCGGCGAGCTGCAGCAGCACCCGCCAGCGCGGCTCCTTCGCCCGCTCGGCCCCCAGCGTCGCGACCAGGTCGCGGTCGATCTCCTTCGACGTCTCGTGGAAGCCGACCGTCTTCGCGACCCGGTCGATCTCCGCCGGCGGCAGGCCGAGCGCCTTGCCGAGGTCGCGCACGGCGCCCTTCGGCCGGTAGGTGGGGAAGGCGGCGACGAGGGCGGAGTGCTCGGCGCCGTAGCGCTCGTGCACCCGCGGGATCAGGACCTCGCGGATGTCGCGCGGGAAGTCGAGGTCGATGTCCGGCATCGAGGTCGTTTCCTCGTTTAGGAAGCGGCCGGAGAAGAGGTCGGCCTCGACCGGGTCGACGTGGGAGAGGCCGGTCAGGTAGCAGACGATCGAGCTGACGCTGGAGCCCCTTCCGCGTCCCGGAGGCAACACAGATCGCGCCGACTCCGGCCCGCGCACCTCGGCGGCGACCTCGCGTGCCAGCTCCAGCAGGTCGCGGTGCAGCAGGAAGAAGCCGGAGAGGTCGAGCTTGCGGATCGTCGCCAGCTCCTCCTCCAGTCGCCACTGCGCCTCCAGCAGGCGGGCGCTGCCGGCGTAGCGCTCGCCGAGGTGGTGGTTGCAGACACGGGCCAGCTCGGCGTCGGCGCCGGGGTCCTCGCTGCCGGGGTAGCGGTAGCCGAGCTGCTCGGTGAGGTCGAAGCGCAGCCGCTCGGCGAGCCGCTCGGTCTCGGCGACCGCCTCGGGGTATTCGGCGAAGCGGGCGGCCATCGCCGCCGGCGAGGTGAGGGCGGAGGTGGAGTTGCCACGGCGCAGGGGCTCGGACTCCTCCAGCGTCTCGCAGAGGCCGATCGCGACCAGCGCGTCCTGCAGCGGCGCCCGGCGGCGGTCGTGGGCGTGGACGTTGCCGGTGGCGACGCAGGGAACCTCGAGCCGCTCGGCGAGTAGGGCGAGCCAGCGGTTGCGAGCCCGGTCGCGCCGCCAGTAGGGCCGCTGCAGCTCAACCCGAAACCGCTCCCGCCCGAAGGCCCCAAGAAGCCGCCGCGCAATCCGCTCCCCACCCGCGGTGTCCCCCCGCTCGAAGGCACCGGCCACCGCCCCGTCACGCGCGCATCCCGAGAGGCAAACCAACCCCTCCGCATGCTCCTCCACCTGCTCGAGAGTCGCCCACGCTTGCATCGAGGTCCGCCCCGTGTTGTCCCGCGTATGCGCATGGGCAGCGGTCAGCAACCGACACAAATTCCGGTACCCGGCCTCGTCTTCCACCAGCAGAGTGACGTGCACGTTCCTGCCGGGGGGTGGCGACGATGCGGGACCCCCGCCTTTTTGCGGGGGGGCCGTATCGGAGACAGGACCCGCCGGCCCAACCCCCACCGTCAACTCCGTCCCGGTAATCCCCCGGACACCAAACCCCTTACACGCATGGGCGAACTCCATCGACCCCCAGACCCCGTCGTGGTCGGTCAGCGCGAAGGCGGGGTAGCCGTGGGCGGCCGCGGCGGCGGCCAGCTCCGTCGGCGTCGAGGCGCCGTCGAGGAAGGAGAAGGCGGAGTGGGCGTGCAACTCGACGTACATCGATGATCAACCCCCCAGCCTCAGGCCCGCTGCCGGTACCAGCGCTGGGCGCGGGCGGTGCGGAAGACGGTGAGGGCGCGGCCGTCGCCCAGCGCCAGCTCGAAGTAGTGGCGGCGCAGCGGCTCCGGCGTCCACCAGCGGTCCTCGACCAGCCACTCCTCGCGAACGGATTCGACCGTCGCCCCGTCGACCGTTGTCGGCGCTCCGCGGGGGTCGGTTCTGACCGCCACCCGCTGGGGGGCGTAGAGACGGCGGAGGCCGGGCATCAGAGCTCGGGGTAGGGGGTGAGCATCGCCCAGCGCTCCGGCACCCGCGAGCCGCTGTCGACCGGGAGGATCTTCAGCAGCGCCTCAGCGCCCTGCACCGCCCGCACCTCGCGCACCGCGGCGCCGAGCCGGCGCCGCCGCGGCTCTGAACCGCCGACCGAGAGCTCGAGCTGGTCGCGGGCGGGCGGGCCGAGGCCGACCGCCCGCAGCCGCAGCGCCGTCGCCGGCCCCGGCAGCTCCTCGAGGCGGGGCGCGAGGACGTTGCGCATCACCTTCGCCGAGGCGCCGGGGCGCCCGAGCCCCTGCTCGACGCTCCAGCTGCCGCCGCCGGCGAGCCGCGCCCCGAGCCGGAGGCCGAGCAGGGTCCTGCCCTTCCGCTGCGGCGCCGCCAGCAGGCGGTCGACGAGCAGCTCGAGCGCGCGGTCGAGCTGCCGCCCCGCCGTCCCTTCCGGCAACTCGATCTCCTCGGCCAGCTCCTCGTGCGGAGTCCGCGGCCGCAGGGCTCCCTCCTCGCCGCGGCAGAGGCCGAGGGCTTCCAGCCCGAGCGGCCCGAAGCGATCGGCAACCTGGTCGGCGGAGAGGCGGGCGAACGCCTCCAGGGTTTCGATCCCGAGGCGGCGGAGGGCCTCGATCAGCTCTTCGGCCTCGCGCGCCGAGCCGCGCAGCCGCGGCCGCAGCGCGGCGACCGGGAGCGGCTTGGGCCAGCGGGCGGCGGCGAGGAAGGCGGCGAAGCGGGTCCGGCCACTGGCCACCGCCCTCTCCTCACCCACCGCCCGCCGAGTTGCCGCCAGGACGCCCCTCGCCGAGCCGCCGTAGAGGCCGCGGAGGCCGTCAAGGGCGAAGAACGCCTCGCCGGCTCGCTCCGACTCGACCGCGGCGCCGATCGACTCCAGCGCCCGCACCATCGCCTCGCTCCGCTCGGCCGCCGCGACCGGGTCGGGAAGGTCGGCGCGCCCGGACCGAGGCCCCCCGGCACGATCCGGGCGCGGCGGAGTCGCCAAGCGTTTGTCGATGACGCAGACGATCTCCATACGAACGTATGTTCGTATCCCGGCAATGGTAACTCCATAGAGTCAACCGCAAGTCTGGGAAGTCGGTGCCGGCGGAGGCTGGTCAGGCGCGGGCGACTTTCGCCGCCTCGGAGCTGCCGAGGTAGGGCGTCAGCGTGAACTCGACCAGGTCCGGGAGCAGCTTTTCGAGCTCCTCTGTGCGCTCGGCGAAGATGCGCCGGGAGATAAGCGAGACCATTCCCCCCACTAGCGCCTCCTCGGTGGTCGACGAGAGCCCGGCGAGGATCGTCTCCGAGCGACCCTCTCGGCCCGCTTCGAAGTAGGGGACGAGGCTTTGGATCGCGGCGTCGTAGCGCTCGATCACGACCGGTCCGGCGACCAGTGCCTCGACCATGCTGAGACGGGCGAGGTGCGGCTCGGTGGTGAGGAACTCGAGCATCGCCGCGATCCCGGCGCGGATCGCCTGCGGCCACTCCTCCTCCTGGTCGTAGGCTTCGCCCACCCGCCTGCGCAGCTCTGTCATAACCGTGTCGTAGGCCTCGACGAAGCACTCGTCCTTGCTGCTGAAGTGCTCGTAGAAGGTGCGCCGCGAAACCGCCGCGTGGCGGGTGATGTGAGCGATCGTCGTCCCCGCGTAGCCGTTTTCGGCGACCGCCTCGGCCAGCCCCGCGATCAACCGCTCGCGCTGGTTGTGGGCGACGAACTCCCGCGGCAGCCCGTGGCGTCCCGGCGGAAGCCGAGCAAGCTCGGGCGGGTACTCAGGAGACTCCGTCGACTGATTCCCAGGATCGCGCAAGAGAACCGACGATACCGATCTGGACGCGCCGGACCCCAACTGGCTGATTGGCCAGTTTTTTGAATTCACCGCCGCTACCGGGCCGGCGCTGCCTCAGCGCCCTCGCCGGCGTCGGCGGTTGCGGCCTCCCGGGCCATCTCCGCCCCTAGATATGGAGTCAAGGCGAACTCCACCAACTCAGGAAGCAGCTCCGAAATCGCGCTCGGGTGGGAGGTCGCGAGGCGCTGGTAGAGGATCCAGAAGACGCCGCCGATTATCGCTTCCTCCAGTGTCTCCGGCAGGTCCGCCCCGTGGGGAGAGACATCGCGTCCAAGCCGGAAGAGGGAGACGAACGCTCCCTGGGACTCCTCGTAGTACCTGACCGAGGCGGGACCGGCGGAGAGCGCCTCGACCATGCAGGTGCGGGCCAGCTCGGGCTCCTCGACCACATAGCCGAGGAAGGCGCCGAGGCCGACCCGGACTCGCTGCGGCCAGTCGCTGAGCGCGCCGGCTGCCGTCACAACCCGCTCCAGGGCAGTGGACATCGCGTACTCCTGGGCGGCCAGGAAGCACTCCTCCTTCGAGCTGAAGTTTTCGTAGAAGGTGTTTCGGGCGATCCCGGCCCGCTTGACGATGTCCGCGACGGTCACCGCGCGGTACCCCTGTTGCGAGGTCTCCGTGGCGAGCGCCGCGATGATCCGCGCCCGCTGGTGCCGGGCGATGAACTCGCGTGAGAGCGGCTGCCGTCCAGGAAGTGGACGCGCTGTTGAGTTTTGAGCCACGAACGAAACAGTACCGAAGTCAGATCGCGGGGTTGTCGTCGCGGGCGAACGGATACCGTTTAGGTACCGAAACCAGACAATCTGTTTTACCAATCAAAACGACCGGGCGGGGACTTTGACCGGAAAGCGTCAGCGCATCCTCCAGGGGATGCTCGAATCAGTGGGGAAACACGGGTACGAGCGGACGACGGTCCAGGACGCGCTCGACCTCGCGGGCCTCTACCGCCAGGCCTTCTACGACAACTTCGAGGACAAGGAAGATTGCTACCTGCAGGCACTGGACGCCGGGTCTGCCTGGATCGAGTTGGCGATGCGGGAGGCCGCAGCCGGTGAGGCGAGCTGGCGCGGTCGCCTGCGCGGCGCCCTGAGGGGCCTGCTGAGCTTCCTCGACGAGCAGCCCGAAGTCGGCCGGGCGTTGCTGGTCGAGGTCCACGCCGCCGGGCCCCGGGCGGTGCAGAAGCGAACCGAGGCGATGGAACGCGCCGCCCACCTGATGGACATGGCGCGGGAGGAAAGTGGCGACACCGCCCCCGCGATCTCCGCCGAGGCGGTCGTCGCCGGCATCCTCGCCGTGCTGCATGCCCGCCTTTCCTCCGAGCGGGGGACCGGCTTCGACCGCCTGCTTCCAGAGTTGATGTACCTCGCCGTGCTGCCGTACTTCGGGATCGAGGCCGCAGTGGCCGAGATGCGGGGGAGGCGCGGCGGCTAGCGTTCAGAGGCCCTCGCCGTGGCGCCCCTCGCCGGCGGCGAACCGGGCGGCCCCGCGCGCTGCCACTTCCAGCACCTCGCGGCCCAGCCGGTGCTCGAGCTCGAGCCCTTCGTCCAACGGCAGCCCGGCTCCCTCGATAGCGGCCCGACGGTCGCTCAGCATCGTCTCCTGCGGGAAGGCGGCGAGTCGCTCGGCCAGCTCCAGCGCTTGCTCCAGGTGCCGGCCCGGCTCGACCACCGCGGTGAGGAGACCGATCTGCCGCGCCTCCTCCGCGTCGACGGCGCGGCCGCTGAGGATCATGTCCAGCGCCCTGCCGAGGCCGATCACCCGCGGCAGGCGTTGGGTTCCGCCGTCGATCAGAGGCACGCCCCAGCGCCGCTCGAAGCAGCCGAAGACCGAGGCCGGCGTCGCGATCCGCAGGTCGCACCAGAGCGCCAGCTCGAGCCCACCGGCCAGGCACCAGCCGTCGATCGCGGCGATCGTCGGCTTCGACGGCGTGCGCCGGGTGAACCCCATCGGCCCGTCCGGATGGTCGACGTCGAGGTCGAGCGCCTTGAGGTCGGCGCCGGCGCAGAACGCCTCGCCGCCGGCTCCGGTGAGGACGAGGACGCGCGCGGACTCGTCCGCCTCGAACTCGTCGAGGCCATGGCGCAGCGCGGCCGCCGTCGCGCCGTCGACGGCGTTGCGGCGTTGCGGCCGGTCGATCGTCAGCACGGCGGCGGTCCCCGTTCGCTCGTAGCGCACCTCGTCGCTCATGGCGCGGATCGTCCCACAGTGAGATCGGGAGCGGGCGGGCTAGTCGCGGCGCGAATCACGGGGTTCGCAGCGACGCCCGGCTCCCAGAAGTGCGCCCCGGTCGCCGGCCTGGGAAGGGCAGGTCTCCCAACGGCCGGCCGCAACGTTAGGAGTCGCGGCGGACGAGAAGGCAAGAAAAAACGACCGGGGATGACGCTCGGTGCCTGCCGTGCGCGTAGCCTTCGCGCTCAGAAGCTCGTGGCGCCACCTTCGAGGCCTAGTTCCTGCTTGGCTTTCGCCGGAACCGGTCTCTCCCAGTCGCAGAAACGAATTTACTCCTGCCCTCTGGCGGGCGCTAGGGGCACCCCGACGACCTTCCCGCAAACAGCGGGCTGAACGGCCCGGGCTGACCGGTCCGGCTACCCTCAGCGGGTGCGGATCGAGGAAATCATCGCTGAGCGCCGGCCGACCTTCTCGGTCGAGTTCTTCCCGCCGAAGACGGCGGAGGCGACCGAGCAGCTGTTCGAGACGGCGCGGGAGCTGCGGGCGCTGGAGCCCGACTTCGTCTCGGTCACCTACGGCGCCGGCGGCTCGACCCGCGACGGCACCGTCGAGATCACCAAGGCGCTGAAGGACGAGCTCGGCTTCGAGACGATGGCCCACCTCAGCTGCGTCGGCGAGAAGAGCGAAGGGCTGGCGGCGACCCTCGACCGGATCGAGGCGGCGGGGATCGAGAACGTCTTCGCCCTGCGCGGCGACCCGCCGCGCGGCCAGGAGGACTTCGTCCAGCCCGAGGGCGGCCTCGGCAGCGCCGCCGAGCTGGCCGAGTTCATCGCCGCCGGCTGGAGCTTCGGCATCGGCGGCGCCTGCTTCCCCGAGGTGCATCCCGAGGCGCCCGACCTCGACACCGACCTCAGCTACCTGAAGACCAAGGTCGACTCCGGCGCCGGCTTCCTGATCACCCAGCTCTTCTTCGACAACCAGGTCTACTTCGACTTCGTGCGGGCGGCGCGGCAGCGGGGGATCGAGGTGCCGATCCTCGCCGGCGTGATCCCGGTCGCGAGCTTTGCCCAGACGAAGCGGATCTGCGACCTCTGCGACGCCTCGATCCCGCCACGCCTGGAAGCCGCCTTCGAAGCGGCCGGGGGCGAGCCGGAGCGTGAGTTCGAGCTTGGGATCGCCTACGCCGCCCAGCAGTGCGCCGAGCTGCTGATCGCCGGGGCGCCGGGAATCCACTTCTACGCCCTCAACCGGGCGCCGGCGACGCGGGCGGTGCTGGGGGCGCTGCGCGCCTCGCGCCCGTGGGAGCGGGTGCGGGGGGACGCCGCCGAAATCGAGCGTGCGGAATAATCTTCTAGTCCATGGGAAAGGGAGAGCGCGAAAGAGAGCGGCTGCGGGAAGAGCGGATCGCCGCCGAAGAGAGCGATAAGCAGTCGGGGCGCAACCGGCTGTTGATCGGCTACGCGGTCGTCTCGACCCTCGTCATCGCGATCGCGGTTGTCGTCTTCCTCCTCGTCAGCGGCGGCGGCGAGAGCAGCAGCGCCAAGGGCGAGACCGACGACGGCGGCGCCCACATCAACGTCAACCAGGAAATGGGCTCCACCAACGGCATCCAGCCGGACGAGCGCGCCGGGGTCATCCCGCCCGCTCCAAAAGAGACCAACCTGAAGGCAGCGGCGCAGAAAGCGAACTGCGAACTGCGGCTGAAACTGCCGGACGAGGGCAAAACCCACCTCCCGGTCAACTCGGCCGAACCGAACTACAAGACCAGCCCGCCCAGCTCGGGCAACCACGTCGAACCGCCCTACCAGCAGGCCGACGGCGCCTACAGCGACGAACCGAAACAGCTCGACGCCGTCCACTCGCTGGAGCACGGCCGGCTCGCGATCGAGTACTCGCCCGACCTGCCCGAGCAGGCCCAGCTCGAACTGAAGGGGCTCTACGACACGATGTACGGCGCGACGCTGCTCTTCCCCTACGACGAAATGATCTACGACGTCGCCGCCGTCACCTGGACCAACCTGCTCACCTGTCGCGAATACAAGGGGCAGGCCACGCTCGACGCGATCCGCGCCTTCGGCGTGGAAACCTGGGGCAAATACGGCGGCGAGCCCGTCGAAGGCTTCGCCTTCACCGGCCCGACGCCGGCGGAACCCGAAGAAGGCTGAAGCTAGGCGCGGTAGGCGGGGAAGAACCCCCCCGCCTCGTGACCGCTACTCAGCTGCTCATACCGCCGCGGGTCGCAGATCACCTCTGAGGTGAGCCAGGCCAGCTGCCGGTTGGCGAAGCCGCGCTTGAACTCTTCGAGGGCGTCGCCGGGGGAGATGCCACCGCCGAGGTTGAGCGGCAGGCCAAGCTCGCCGGCGTGCTCGACGAGGCGGGCGACAACGTTCTTCATCGGCGAGTCGCGCAGGTGCGTGTCGGCGCTGCCGCTGAGGTAGTAGTGGAGGTAGCCGTCGCTGACCGTCGCGATCGAGGCGGCGGCGAGGGCGCCGCCGGGGGCGGTCGCGAGGGCGAGCCAGGTGCGGGGCGCCCGCAGGATGCGGTCGAAGTAGGGGGCGCCGAAGAAGTAGTGCGCGGCGGCGTCGGCCCGGCGCATCGTCTGTTCGTAGAGGTCGAGGAACCCGGCCCGCTGCTCGGCGCCGGCCTCGACCCCGGGAACGAGCGAGAGCTCGTAGCCGGCCTCGAGGTTGCGCCGGACCTGCCGGCGGTCGCTGGGCCGGCTCTTCGGCGGCAGCTCCGGGTCGGCGATCTGGACCAGGTTGCGCTCGGTCGCGCCGGCCAGCGGTGAGGGGCCGAGGGCGTGGCGGACGAAGACGCTGACGAGGCCGGTCCCGCTCCAGTCGATCGCGGCGGGGTCGAGCATTCGCCTGTTCCTTTCGGTTGCTATGCGACCGGAAGGAACAGGCGAATGGACCAGCCCCGGGTAGCCGTAGGGGGAGGTGGCGTCGCGGGCGTCGGTGCCGGGGATGTCGCGGACGAGCAGAGGCGCGACGAGCTCCCCCTCGTCGCTCTCGATTCGCAGCGTGTGGGTGACGCCCTCGGCTTCGAGGAACGGGCGCGAGCGGAAGAACTCGTCGTCGACCGCGGCCGCGCCGGCGTCCTCGATCAGCTCGGCGCGAGCGCCGCTCACTTGAGCAGGCCCGCGGCGGCGGCGCGGAACTCGTCCGGCAGGACCCCCCAGACCTCGCAGTCGTCGGGCGGGCCGTCCGCGCGGGCGAGGTGCGCGCGCATCGTCCCCTCGTGCTTCCAGCCGAGGCCGGCGACGGTCTTCTTCGCAACCTCGTTGCGGGCGGGGATGCGGCCGTAGACGCGGTGGGCGCCGTACTCGTCGAAGGCCTTGGCGATCGTCAGCGCCTCGGCCCGCCGTCCCACGCCCTTGCCGCGGACGTCGTCGCCGATCAGCGCCCCCAGCTCCGGCGCGGTCTGGCGGAAGAGGCCGTAGAGGGCGGTGAACCCGACCGGCTCCTCGTAGCCCTCGACCTCGATCGCGAACTTGCGGTCCTCGCCCGAGCCGTCCATCGCCCGCCGCGTCCAGGCCTCGGCCTGCTCGAGCGTGAACTCGTCTCGTTGCTCCATCAACGACCGGATCGCCTCCGGATTGTTGAACCAGCGGTGGACGGCGGGCGCGTCGCCTGGCTCGAACGGGCGCAGGCTGACCGCGGGGAGATCGGTGCTCATCGGCGGAACCCTACCCCGGCATCAGTCGGGCGCCAGCCCCTGGCCGGTGAGCACCAACCACAGGGTCTTGGCGAGGATGCGGGTGTCGAGGGCGAGGCTGCGGTGGTCGACGTACCAGACGTCGAGCTCGATCCGCTCCTCCCAGGGGATGCCGGCCCGCCCCTGCACCTGGGCCCAGCCGGTAATCCCGGGCAATACGTCGTGGCGGCGCTTCTGGTGGGGCGTGTAGTCGTCGACCTGGGCCTTGATCGTCGGCCGCGGGCCGACGATCGCCATCTCGCCGCGGAGGACGTTGACGAGGTTGGGAATCTCGTCGAGCGAGGTGCGGCGCAGCAGGCGCCCGGGAGCGGTGACGCGGGGGTCGTCGCGGTAGACGACTTTGCCGACCCCGACCGGGTCGGAGCCGGCGACCATCGTCCGCAGCTTCCACATCTCGAACTCGGCGCCGCCGAGGCCGACGCGACGCTGCCGGTAGACGACCGGGCCGCGGCTGCTCAGCTTGATCGCGATCGCGGCGATGAGAAGCAGCGGCGAGAGGATCGCCAGCGCCAGGGCGGCGACGAGGATGTCGAAGGCGCGCGGCATCAGCGGGTCCCCGCCGCCTTCTCCCAGCGCCCCCCGGCCCCGCGGCGAAAGCGGTCCCAGAGGCCGGCGGCGATCGAGGCGGTGGTGAGGACGTAATGGCGGCCGACGCGAAACGGCAGGATCGGGAAGAAGCGACCGAGGAACGCCGCGGCGAGCAGCCCCACCTGCAGGACGAAGGCGAGGACGTAGACCCAGCCGTCGCCGAGGAGGAAGAGGTTGGCGAGCAGGGCAATCACATGCAGCAGCGGGCTGAGATAGCGGAGCAGGCGGTGGGAGGCGATCTCGAAGGCGAACAGGCCCGGATAGCCGCGGGGGGAGAGCATCCCCTCGCCGACGACGATGTCCCAGAGTCCGACCATCATCCGCCGTTTGCGGTCGAACTCGCCCTCGATCGTCGGCACCATCTTCTCCTCGGCGCGAGCGGCCGGCGCGTAGAGGGAGCGCAGGCCCCGCTTGGCGAAGGCGAAGGGGAAGCTGAGGTCGTGGCTGCCGGAGGGCGCAAGTGGCAGGTAGGCGTCGCGGCGAACCGCGTAGATCGCGCCGTTGCCGGCGGTGACCCCGGCCAGCGCCGACTCCATCTCCCGCACCGCCATCTCGTAGCGCCAGTAGAGGCCCTCGACGTTGTTGCCGTCGGGGTCGAGGAAGCGGACCTGGCCGCAGACGTAGCCGACCGTCGGGTCGGCGAAGGAAGCGACCAGCTGGCGCAGGGCGTCGGGCGCCCAGGTGCTGTTGGCGTCGGAGAAGGCGAGAATCTCGCCGCCGGCCTGCGCGGCGCCCGCGTTGAGCGCCGCGACCTTGCCTCCCGCCGGCAGCTCGAGGACGAGGTCGGCGCCGGCGGCACGGGCCCGTTCGGCGGTGGCGTCGGAGGAGCCGTCGGAGGCGACGATCAGCTGCAGGCGCTCGCGCGGGTAGTCGAGCGCCAGCGCGTTGGCGACCTTGGCGGCGATCACCTCATCCTCGTCGTAGGCAGGCACGATCAGGGAGACGGTGGGGAGACCGTCTGCTTGCCATTCAGAAGGTCGAGGGTTCGAGCCTCGCGTCAATAGCCACAGCACCAGCGGATAGCCGAGGTGCGTGTAGAGGAGCGCGCCGGTGCTGAGCCAGAAGAGGATCGCGGCGACGGTGTTCACGAGCGCGCCTCGATCAGCTCGCGATAGAGATCGAGGTGCAGGCGGGCGGCCTCGTCCCAGGAGAAGGGGCCGTCGGCGGCTCGGGCCGCGGCCGTGCCGAGCGTGGCACGCGCGTTCTCGTCGCCGATCAGCTCCTGGAGGGCGTCGGCGAGGGCGTCGGAGTCGCCGGGCGGAACGAGTCGCGCCGCGCCGGCCTCGGCCACCTCGGGGAAGCCGCCGACGGCGCTGAGGAGGAGCGGCTTGCCGAAGGCGAGACCGGTGTAGAGAACGCCGGAGTGCTCGGCGTCGAGGTAGGGGAGGACGACGAGGTCGGCGCGGCGGAAGATCGCCGGAATCTCCGCCTCGTCGACGAAGCGGGTGACGAAGCGGACGCGGCCGCCGACCTCGGCCGCCTGCCGCCGCAGCGGCCCGACGTCCATCCGCGGGTTGCCGACGACCCAGAGCTCGGCCCCGCTCCCGGCGATCCGGCCATAAGCCTCGATCAGGTTCTCGAGCCCCTTGTAGGGACGGAGCAGGCCGAAGGAGAGGATCACCGGCCCCTCCGCGCCCTCCAGCTCGGCCGGCAGCGGCTTCTCCGCCGGCAGCTTCGTCAGGTAGTCGAAGGCGCCGTGGGGGATGACGCGGACCTTCTTCGGGTCGAGGCCGACCTCGTTCCGCAGCCGCGCCGCGCTGTGCTCCGAGTGGGCGACGACGGCGTCCATCGCGCCGAAGACGCGGCGCACGCTCCGCGCCTGCCGCCGGCTCGGCCGCGGCGGCAGGATGTAGTGGGCGGTGCTCAGCCGCGGCCGCCGCGGTGGCAGCAGGTGGACGTCGAGCGCCGGGATCGTCAGCCACTGGTAGTGGACGACGTCGGCGTCGACCGCGCGGCGCAGGCGCAGCATGTCCGGCACGTGCTCGGCAGCCTTGAAGGGCAGGCGCGCCGGTGCTTCGAGCCCGCGCGCGGCGGAGCGGCGGTAGAAGCGCTCCTCGACCCGGTACCCCTCGGCCGCGGGCACCGGCCCGTGGAGGAAGCGGGCGGTCAACAGCTCGACCTCGGCTCCGGCGCGCGCCAGCGCCGCCGCGAGGGCGCGGTCGTAGGGCGGCGTGAACGCCGAGGGGTCGACGAGTTGAACCTTCACGTGGCAGCGGGATTATCGTGAGCCTCTTGCCGCCCACGCTCTCCTACTGCGTCGTGAACACGAACGGCCGCGAGTATCTGCTCGCCTGTCTGGCCGCGATCGAGCGCACCCACCCGGCCGGCGTCGAGCACGAGACCATCGTCATCGACAACGCCTCCGAGGACGGCTCGGCCGAGGCGGTGCGGGGTCTCGGCGGTGACATCCGCCTGATCGCGCTGGAGCGGCGCACGGGCAAGGCCGAGAACGACTCGACCCTGATGCGGGAGGCGAGCGGGAAGTACTGCCTGCTGCTGAACGAGGACTCCGAGCTGCGACCGGGTGCGACCGCGGCGCTGATCGCCGCGCTCGACGCCGACCCGGAAGCGGCGGCCGCAACCGCCAAGCTGCTCGACTCCGGCGGCAACCCCGTTCCCTCCGCCTGGCGCTTCCCGGGAGTGGGCACGGCGGCGATCGGCGCCCTCTTCCTGCACCGTCGCTTCACGGTGCAGAGCGTGGGAGGCACGACCCGGCCGGTCGACTGGGCGCAGTCGAGCGCGCTGATGGTTCGCCGCGAGGCGGCCGCGGCGGTCGGCTACATGGACCCGGCCTTCTTCGTCTACTACGACGAGTGCGACTTCGCCAAGCGCCTCGCCGACGCCGGCCGGCACTCGCTCTACGTCCCGACCGCCGAGGCCGTCCACCACGACCAGCTCTCGACCGACCTCGCCAAGGGCTTGCCGCGGATCGTCGAATTCCACCGCAACCGCGACCTCTACATGCGAAAGCACCATGGCCCGGTCGCGGCGCTGGCGGTTCGCGTCCTCACCGCCTGGCCCTACGCCCTTCGCGCCCTCGCCGCAACCGTCCTCCCGAAGCGCTCGGCACGGATCATGTGGGCTCACACCCGCCAAGCCCTCCTCCCCGGTCGCGGCGAGTCCCTCCGCGACCGCGCTCAGGGAGTGCGGGCGTCCTCGTCCATGCGCTCGACCTCGTAGGTCTCGGGAATATGACCGTCGACCGCGGCGGGTTGCGAGCGCAGTGAGGCGAGGTCGGCAAGGACCGCTCGCGGGTGGCGCAGGCGCCCGAGCCACTCGCGCTCTTCGGCGCTGAAGAACCCGGTCACCCAGAGCAGCAGCGGGTAGGCGGTGAAGAGCGCGATTCGGAGGAGCAGGCCGAGGGCGCCCTCGGTCGGCACCGCGAGTTCGGCGAGGCCGACCAGCGCCGCCACCGTCAGCACCACCCGCAACAGCCGCCCCCACTCGTAGAGAACCGGGAAGAGGCGCTGGGTGAAGACGTACATCAGCCCCAGAACCACCAGGTAGGAGCCGACGAGGGCGAGGGCGGCGCCCTCGATCCCGAGCGGCGGCACCAGCGCCAGGTTGAGGGCGACGTTGACGACGAGGGCGCCGACGGCGGCCGGGAGGTTGAACTCGGTGCGGCCGGTGCGGCCGAGGATGACGACGAGGACGAGATAGAGCGCGTAGAGGGTGACGGCGGCCGAGATCAGCCCGATGACTTCGTAGGAGTCAAAGAACTTCGGCGCCGCCAAGGCGCGGACGATCCAGCGCGAGAACAGCCACATCCCGGTGACGACGAAGGCGCAGGCGGAGACGAAGAGGGTGACGACGGTGGCGTAGACGCGGCGGGCCTCGTCGTCGTCGCGGATCGAGTAGGCAAGCGGCGGCCAGGCGAGCTGGAAGCCGCGGACGAGGACGTTGACGGCCTGCGCGAACTTGACCCCGATCGAGTAGAGGCCCGCCTCGGTGAGGCCGAGCGAGCGGGCGATGATCAGGCGGTCGGCGAAGTTGAGCGCGTAGAGCGAGACCTCGGCCGGCATCGTCGGCAGGCCGAAGCGGAAGAGGCGCCGCAGGAGGCCGCGGTCGATCCGCAGCGAGAGGCGGCGCCACTGCAGGGCGATCAGCGCGACCACGAAGGCGGCGCCGGTCGCGTAGCTGCCGAGGAGGAGGCCCCGCGCCCCCTCGTCGAGGCCGACGACGAGGACGACGGTCAGCGCGATCGCGGCGATCACGTTGAGGATCGTGGTCACGAAGAAGGCGCGCGCCCGCTCCTCGAGCCGGAACAGGGTCAGCATGTACTCCCACAGCGTCAGCACCCAGAGACCGCCGATCGCGATCCGGACCAGGTCGGGCGCGGAATCGCCGAGCCTCTCCGGTTCCGGGAGCAGCAGTTCCGAGAGCGGTACGGCGAACGGAAGCGCGACCAGCGCGCCGAGCGTCGCCAGCCAGAAGAGCCCGGCGAAGGTGCCGGCGACGACCCGCGCCGGGTCCTCGTCCTGCTTGTAGTAGAAGCGGAGGATCGCCTCGATCAGGCCGAAGCGGATGACGATGCTGGCGGCGACGACGGCGGAGAAAAGGATCTCCGCGGCCCCGTAGTCCTCCCGGGAGAGGTAGCGCGTGTAGAGCGGCAACAGCGCGACCGCGATGACCTTGCTGAGGATGCTGGCGGCGGTATAAGCAGCCCCCGTCGTTGCCAGGCGTCGCAGGTATCCCGACATGCGGATGACCTTATGCGGGGCGGCGGATCACGGGATCGTCCCCCGCGGCAGCATGCGCCAGAGACGCCCCGACCGCCAACAGCACCCACGTAATCGGGTCCTCGAAGAACCCGGCATACGCCAACGTGTGAACCAGAAGCGCAACGAACGCCGCTAGGACTGCCGCCCTAGCGGCCAGCGCGGTGGGTGGCGACGATGCCGTATCGGAGACAGGACCCGCTGCTCGAGCGGCCCGAGCCCACAATCCTTTCCCCAGAGTCCCGAGCGCGACGACAATCAGAGCGAAGTAGGCGATCAAGCCGACCAGCCCCTGCTCGGCCGCGACGGTCACCGGCTCGGTGTGCGAGACCGTCACCGGAGCGTCCTTGTTGTCCCGGTGGTCTCGGTAGGCGGCCTGGAAGGAGCCGGACCCGTACCCCTGGATCGGCTTTTCGGCGAAGAGGTCGGCGCCGCCGGAGACGAGGCTGCCGCGGCCGCTGAGGTCGACGTTGAGGCGGTCGCTGGTGATCTTGCCGGAGCCGCCGACGAGGAGGACGACGAGGACGGCGCCGACGAGCCCGACAGCCACGGCCACGAGCGTCCATTTGGGGCTCCAGCGGATCGCGGCGAGGACGGCGAGGCCGGCGAGGAGGGCGAGGAAGCTCGATTGCGAGAAGGTCGGGACGAGGCCGATCCAGAGGACGGCGATCAAGCCGGTGAGCAGCCAGAAGGCCTCCCGGGTGCGGGCCCAGAGCATCGCCGCGGTGGCGATCGTCGTCACCAGGGCCAGGTAGCGCCCGTAGACGTTCGGGTCCCAGAAGACCGAGTTGACGCGGAAGTAGGTGTGGAATTCGTTCGAGCGGATGATCTGGTCGTTCCAGAAGAGGCTCCGGGTCAGGTACTCGACGCCGCCGATGAGGATGAAGGCGGTGGCCTCGACGCCGATCAGGATCAGGGCCCACCGCAGCAACCGCGCGTCCCACTCGACCTCGCGCAGGAGCCGGTAGGCGAGGGTGAAGGGGACGAAGAAGAAGCAGACGTTCTGCAGCCCCTTCGAGAAGTCCTCGGAGTAGAGGGCCTGCAGGGCGAAGAGGAGGACGACCGCGGCCAGCAGCCAGGCGAGCGCCCGCGGCGGGTGGCCCGGCGGCGGCTCGGACCAGTCGCGCAGCATCGTCGCCACCACGGCGGCGGCGATCACCAGGTACAGCGGCACCAGCAGGTTCGCCGTATCGCCACCGGCCTCGAGCGGGACCCGGAAGGGGATCGCGAAGACGATCGCCAGCGGCATCAGGATCGGCCGGCGCCGGAAGGCGTAGGCGAGGACGCCGATCGCGGCGGCGGCGAGTGCCAGCAGGGCGACGATCCGCCCCTCGTCGTGGCGCAGGTCGACGATCTGGGCGGTGTGCCACTGGTCGCCGAGGATCAGGACCGGGAACAGCGCCATCGCCGCCACCATCAGGACCCCCCGCAGGCGGCCCGGTGGCAGCAGGATCGCGGCGGCGCTCGCCGCCGCGGCGAGGACCAGCCCGGCCCCGGCGAGGAGGTCGCTCACGGCTTGGCTCCCGGGGTGAGCCCGCCGGGGCCGCCCGTCGTCCCGCAGCGGGACTTCGCGCCCTTCCGGGCCCGGTGCAGCTTGATCACCCCCGGCGTCACCAGGGTCCGCTCGGAGCCGAGCCTGACCCGCAGCTTGTAACGGCCGGGGTGGGCGGTGCCGCCACCGCGCCGGCGCCCGTCCCAGAAGTAGACGTGTTCGGTGTAGCGCTTGAGGAAGGTGTCGCGCGCGAGGGTGATCACGACCCGGCCGCCGGGCTTGATCACCTGGACCACGCCGTGGTCGCTGACGGTGGTTCGGAACTCGATCCGGATGCGGTCACGGCGGCAGTCGCCATCGGGGGTGAAGCTGCGGACCTTCTCCGTTCCCTTGCGGTGCGGCGGGGCAAAGAATTCGACTCGGTCCAGCACCAGCGGGTCCCGCTTGACCCGCTGCGAGTAGGCGAACGCCCCTAGCGTGGCGAGGACGAGGAGCGCGAAGACGACGGCCGGTGGGGAGAAGCGTCCCCGCCGGTCATTCAGCCGCTTCGGCATTGTCCTCGCCGACGATCACTGCGACGTCGGCCCCGGCCGAGGCGGATTCGATTTCCCCATTCATCAGCTGCAGCTTCGCGATCCCGAGCTGCTTCCCCACCTTCTGGGCCTCCACCTTGTGCCCGCGCCTGAACATCACGACGCTGTCTTCGAAGCTGGCGCTGCTGTTGGTGACGGCGCCGAGGTTGAAGCCCTTGCCCTCGACTTTGTCGCCGAAGATCGCGGCGAGGCCGGGAACCGAGGTGCCGTTGAGCACCGTGACATTGATTTCGCCCGGCTTCACCTTCGCCGCCGCGGCCTTGGCGCTGCCGCCGCTGCCGCCTTCGTCGTCGCCGCTCAGCAGCAGGTAGGCGCCGCCGCCGACGATCGCGAGGACGACGACGAAGAGCACGACCAGGCTGCTCGGCCGCGACGCCGTCTCGCCGAGGCCGGAGAAGCGCCCGCGCAGGCGTTCGCCGCGGCTCTGCTCCGGCAGCCCCTCCTCGCGCCGGCGCCGCCGCTCCTCACGATTGGAGACAGCCTCATGCTCGGCCGTCCGCGCCTCCTCGAGCGCCCGCAGCTCCTCGGCCCGCTGGGCGGCGATCGTCGAGGTCTGCTCCTTGCGCTCGCTGTCGCGCTCCGGCGCTGACCCCGCCCACTCGCGCAGGCGGCGGATGTCGCGCCCGTGGGTGAACGAGAGGAGCGCGAGGACGGCGAGCCCGAGGAACGCGGCCAGCCCGGCGAAGGCGCCGATTTGTTCGATCGCGTGGACCAAGGTGGCTGCGAGAGGCTATTCGTTGGAGACGACCGTCGCAGCGTCGCTGCCCGGCGAGGCGATCAACTCCACCACCCGCTCCGCCAGGTTGGCCTCGTCGCCGGCCATCACCAGGTGTTCCAGCGAGTTCAGCGTCGCCTCGACCCACTCCTGGTCGATCGCCTTCTTCCGCACCGCCCGGTTGATCCGCCGCGCCGCCGTCGGCTGCACGTCCTCGCCGTCGGAGAAGAGCGTCTCGTGCAGCTTCTCGCCCGGCCGCGGCTGCGTGAACTCGACCGCGATGTCCTCCTCGGGCTCGTAGCCGGCGAGCCGGATCATGTTGTGGGCGAGGTCGACGATCTTCACCGGCTCGCCCATGTCGAGGACGAAGACCTCGCCCTTGCCGGCGCCGATGTCGCCGGTCCGGATTACCAGCTGCACCGCCTCCGGGATCGTCATGAAGTAGCGCGTCATCTCCGGGTGGGTGACGGTCACCGGCCCGCCCCGCTCGATCTGGCTGCGGAAGATCGGGACGACGCTGCCCGAGGAGGCGAGGACGTTGCCGAAGCGGACCGAGGCGAACCGCGTCTGCGGGTATTTCTCCCCGGCTGCCTGGACGATCCACTCGGCCATCGCCTTCGAGGCGCCCATCACGGTCTGGGGATTGACCGCCTTGTCGGTGGAGATGAGGACGAAGCGCTCGACCTTGGAGGCAGCCGCGGTCTCGGCCGTGACCCGGGTCGCGATCGCGTTGTTGCGGACCGCCTCCAGGGGGTTCGACTCCATCAGTGGCACGTGCTTGTAGGCGGCGGCGTGGAAGACGACGTCGGGCTTGAAGCGTTGCATCACCTCGAGCATCCGGTGCGGCTCCTTGCAGTCGGCCAGGACCGACTCGCAGCTGGCGAAGTGCCGCTCCGCGACCATCTCGCGATCGATCTCGAAGAGGTTGTCCTCGGCGTGGTCGAGCATCACCAGCAGGCGCGGTTTCACCTGGGCGATCTGGCGGCAGAGCTCGGAGCCGATCGAGCCGCCGGCGCCGGTGACGAGGACGATGCGGTCGCGCAGGTAGGCGCCGACGCGGTCGAGCTCGCGGACGATCGGCTCGCGACCGAGCACGTCCTCGACCCGCACCTCGCGCAGCTGTTTGTTCAGCTGGACGCCGCCGCGCAGCAGCTCGAAGACGGTCGGCAGGGTGCGGACGGTGATGTCCCGCTCGCGGCAGGCGGCGACGATGCGGCCGCGCAGGGTTCCCGGCGCCGAGGGGATCGCGATCACGACCTCGTCAGGGTTGGTCTCGTCGAGGATCTTGTCGATCTGCTTGGTCGAGCCGAGCACCTTCAGCCCCAGCATCCGCATCCCCCGCTTGCGCGCGTCGTCGTCGACGAAGCCGATCGCGGTGGCGCCGAGGTTGGGGTTCAGCTGCAGCTCGCGCACGACCATCTGCCCGCCGGAGCCGGCGCCGACGACCAGGACCTCGTGCTTGGGCACGCGGGCGCCCCGGCTGGGCCGTTCGACGATCAGCCGCACGGCGAGGCGGGCGCCGGCGATCAGGATCAGGGTGAGGATGAAGTCGATCACCTCGACCGAGCGCGGCAGCGTGTGCTCGAAGGGCTTGGCGACGGCGAAGACGACGACCAGCAGCGCGCTCGCCACGGCGACGGCGCGGAAGATCAGCATGAAGTCGCGGCCGCTGACGTAGCGCCACCACTTCTGGTAGAGCCCGAAGGCGGCGAAGACGATCAGCTTGCCGGCGACGACGAAGCCGACCGACTGCGCGAAGAGGACCTCGTAGCGGTGCGGCCAGCCGTGCGGCTGGTCGAGGAAGCGCAGCTGGAAGGCGAGGAAATAGGCCAGCGCGACGAGCACGGCGTCGGCCGCCACCTGAAGGACCCGGTTGCGATAGACGGGGTGGTTCAACCGGCGCATGAAGGGGCGAGTTTAGTTGCTGTTCGGCGCTCTCCCTACAATCCCCGCTTCACGAATGCCGCCCCTCTTCCTCGCCAGCGTCACCGATTTCTTCCTCGACCCGATCGTCAACTGGGGAACCGACTTCATCAGCAGCACCGGCCTTCCCGCCGTGTTCTTCCTGATGACGCTCGAGTCCGCCTGCCTGCCGGTCCCGAGCGAGGCGATCATGCTCTTCGCCGGCTCCAGCGTCGCCGCCGGAGACCTCACCCTCTTCGGGGTCGTCGCCGCCGGCGTCCTCGGCAACCTCTTCGGCTCCTGGATCGCCTACGCGGTCGGCTACTACGGCCGCATCGACCTGCTGGAAAAAAACAAGCTGATCCACATCAGCCCCAAGCACCTGAAATGGGCCGACGACTGGTTCGCCCGCCACGGCGACGCGACCGTCTTCTTCTCGCGGATGCTGCCGATCGTCCGCACCTTCATCTCGCTGCCGGCCGGGGTGGCGAAGATGCCGTTCTGGCGCTTCACCGCCTACACCCTGGCCGGCTGCGTCCCCTGGGTGCTGGCGCTGGCGCTGGTCGGCAAGAGCGTCGGCGAGAACTGGGAAGAGTGGCGTGACCACCTGCACTACCTCGACTACCTGGTCGTCGTCGCGGTAATCGCGGGCATCGTCTACCTGCTGCTGAAGCGGCGCCGGCGCGGCGGCCCGGACGAGGGCGAGCCCGCGGCCACCTCCGAGCCCGCCGGCGCCACCGAGGCTTGAGCGGGCTCCCGGCCCGGCGGGCGGTCGCGCTCGGCTTCGTCCAGGGCCCGGCCGAGCTGCTGCCGGTCTCGAGCTCGGCCCACATCGTCCTCGTCCCCTGGCTCGCCGGCTGGGAGTGGGAGGCGATCGACCCGGAGCTGCGCAAGAGCTTCGAGGTGGCGCTGCACACCGGCGCCGCGGCGGCGCTCCTGCTCGGCCAGCGGCGCTTGATCGCTGAGGAGCTGCGGCAGTTCGACGGCCGGCGGGCGCTCCTGCTCGGCCTCTCCTTCCTGCCGGCGGCGATCGTCGGCTACACGCTCGAGCGGCCGATCGAGCGGCACCTCGGCGGCCCGCGGACGACCGCCTACGGCCTCCTCGGCGGGGCGGCGGCGATGCTCGTCGCCGACCGCCGACCGCAACGGCGGGGCCGCGGCGACGCGACCCCGACGGATGGCCTGGCGCTGGGGATCGCCCAGGCGGCGGCACTGGCCCCGGGCGTCTCGCGCAACGGGGTCACCCTGGCGGCGGCCCGCTGGCGCCGCTTCTCCCGCGACCAGGCGAACCTGCTCTCGCGCACGATCGCGCTGCCGATCATCGTCGGCGCCACGGCCCTGAAGGGAACGCGCTTGGCCCGCCGCGGCACCACCCCGGAGCTGCGCCGCTCCCTCGCGGTCGGGGTCGGCGCCTCCTTCGCATCGACGCTTGCCTCGCAGCGCCTGATCGAGCTGGTCGAGCGCGACCGCGCCCTCTGGCCCTACGCCGCTTACCGGATCGGCCTGGCCGCGCTTGTGCTGTCGAAGCTTCGCCGAAACGCAAATCCAAAATTAGGATAAATTTGGATTTAACTTGGATAGTGGCTACCATCTCCAAATCTTGGATGAATTTGGATTTAGCTTGGAGTTGCCGTGCATGTAGTCCACGCCCCCTGGATTGCCGACCTGCTGAAAGAGCTGTCGCCTGAGGAGGTCCAAGCCGCTGTAGGGGCGCCCATGCCCGCGGACGGTGGGCGATACCTCCACTGGGACAAGCTGCAGCGACTTCCCGTTCCGAAGGGGCTCTCGTCGAAGCAGTGGTGGCTGAAGATCAAGCTCGCCAGGGCAAATGAGCGGCGCAGGCTTCCGTTGACGGACACCTGCGGACGGCCATTCGGGTTCACGCTGCCTGACACCGTCCTTCGCCATCTCCACTACGTCGACCAGCGATGCAGCGGCGAGATCGGGATGGAGAAGGCGGTGACCTCCGAGAAGGAAGCGGGGCGACGGTTCCTGGTCAACTCGTTGATGGAGGAGGCGATCCGCTCAAGTCAACTAGAGGGAGCGACCACCTCACGCCTGGTCGCCAAGGAGATGCTGCGGAGCGGCCGGCCTCCCCGGAACCGCGGCGAGCGGATGATCGCCAACAACTACCGAGCCCTTCAGTTAGTGCGCGAAGATCTCTCCGGCAACCTGACGCCGGAGGCGGTGCTCGAGCTGCACCGGATCGTCACTGAGGGGACGCTCGACGACCCCGATGCAGCGGGGCGCCTGCAGCGACCAGGCGAAGGGCGGGTGGCGGTCTTCAGCCGTGATGAGGATGAGCACCCCATCCACCGGCCCCCTCCTGCCGAGGAGCTGCCGAAGAGAATGGAGCTGCTCTGCCGGTTCGCCAATGGAGCTGACGACGGCGATCAGTTCGTGCACCCGGTAGCGCGAGCGATCCTGCTGCACTTCTGGCTCGCATACGACCACCCCTTCGAAGACGGCAACGGGCGTACCGCGCGCATTCTCTTCTTCTGGGCCATGCGCAAGCACGGCTATTGGCTGGCGGAGTACCTGCCGATCTCTGGGCACATCCGAAATGCTCGGGCTCAATACGAGCGTGCCTTCCTGGAGACGGAGACCGACGAGGGAGACGCGACCTACTTCCTTATTCACCAGCTCAAGGTGATCGAGCGGGCAATTGGTGACCTCGATCAATACCTGCAGCGGAAGATCACCGAGCAGAACGAGATGAAGAAGATGCTCCACGCCATCGACAGCCTCAACGGCCGTCAGCTGGTGCTCCTGACTCACGCTGCCAAGAATCTCGACCACACCTACACCTTCGCTGGGCACGCCCGCAGCAACCGCGTCACCCACGAGACCGCGCGCTCCGATCTCGGCGACCTGGCTGACAGGGGCTTCCTTGTCCGGCGCCGGCTCGGGCGAACCTACATCTTCGAGGTGCCACCCGACCTGCCGGAGAGACTGAGAGAATCCGGCAAGTGAGCGCGAGCGACGCCTACGCGAAGGCCGGAGTCGACCAGGGTGCGGCCGATTCGGCCGTGGCCGGCCTGGTCCGGGCGCTGAGCGCGATCAATCTCGGCCGGCCCTCGGCGCAGGTACCGCTGCCGGGGCACTACGCCAGCGTGATCAAGATCGACGAGCGGACCGGGATCGCCCTCTCGACCGACGGCGTCGGCACCAAGCTCGTTCTCGCCGAGCAGCTCGGCCGCTTCGACACGATCGGGATCGACTGCGTGGCGATGAACGTCAACGACGTCGTCTGCGTCGGCGCCGAGCCGCTGGCGATGCTCGACTACATCGCGATCGAGAAGGCCGACCCGGCGGTCTGCGAGGAAATCGGCGTCGGCCTCGCCCGCGGCGCCGAGCAGGCGGGGATCGAGATTCCCGGCGGTGAGCTCGCCCAGCTCGGGCAGCTGGTCCGCGGCGTCGACGTCTCCGGCGCCTGCTTCGGCACCGTCGCCTTGGACGAGATCGTCGACGGCTCGGCGGTCGAGCCGGGCGACGTCGTCATCGGCCTCCCCTCCACCGGCCTGCACTCCAACGGCTACACGCTCGCCCGCTCCGCGCTCGCCGACATCCCCCTCGACGACGACCGCCTCGGCCGCCCGCTCGCCGACGTCCTGCTCGAGCCGACCGAGATCTACGTCAAGCCGATCGTCGAGCTGCTCCGCTCCACCGTCGACGTACGCGGCCTCGCCCACATCACCTCCGGCGGCACCAAGAACCTCCTGCGCCTCGCCGCCGAGGTTGCCTACGAGATCGACGACCCGCTGCCGGCGCCGCCGGTCTTCGAGCTGATCCAGGAGCGCGCCGGGGTCGCCGAAGAGGAGATGTACGAGGTCTTCAACATGGGCTGCGGCTTCTGCGTCGTCGTCCCCGGGGGTGACGAAAGCGCCGCGTTGGAGCTGCTGGGACGTCATTACCCCGAGGCGAAGCGGATCGGTCGCGCAACCGAAGGACCACCGAGGATCCTCTGAGCCGCCTTCGCAGCCGAGGCGTCGTAACGTTGGCGGCCTAAGTGAGCAACCGCCCCCCGACCAGCTCCCAGATGATCGGCACCGTGCTCTCCGGCCGCTACAAGCTGGAGGCGAAGCTTGGCAGCGGCGGGATGTCGACCGTCTACCTGGCCCGCGACACGACCCTGGACCGGCAGGTGGCGGTGAAGGTGATGCACCGGGAGATGTCCGAGCAGGCCGACCAGCTCGAGCGCTTCCGCCAGGAGGCACGGGCGGTGGCGAAGCTCTCGCACCCCAACGTCGTCGCCGTGATCGACGCCGGCGAGGACGGCGGCCACCCCTACATCGTCTTCGAATACGTCGAGGGCGAGACGCTGAAGCAGCGGATCAACCGGGTCGGCGCGCTCGACGCCCAGGAGGCGCTCGCCTACGCGATCGAGGTCGCCCGCGGGCTCACCGTCGCCCACGCCCGCAACATGGTCCATCGCGACATCAAGCCGCAGAACGTCCTCATCGACTCCGAGGGGCGGGCGAAGCTGACCGACTTCGGAATCTCGCGCCAGCTCGAGCAGGACGGGATGACGGCCACCGGCCGGGTGCTCGGCACCACCGATTACGTCGCCCCCGAGCAGGCGATGGGCCACCCGGTCGACCAGCGCTCCGACATCTACTCGCTCGGCGTCGTCCTCTACGAGATGCTGGTCGGGCAGGTCCCCTTTCACGCCGACAGCCAGGTCGGGGTGGCGATGAAACACGTCAACGAGGAGCTGCCCGACGTCCAGCAGCGGCGGCCGGAGCTCTCCGCCGCGGCGGCGATGGTGGTCGAGCGCGCCACCGCGAAGGACCCCGACCAGCGCTACCAGCAGGTCGGCGAGCTGATCGACGACCTTTCGACCGCACTCGAGGTGGAGGCTGCCCGCGCCGGCTCGACCACCGGCGAGGCGACGAGCGTGCTCGAGGCGGTGCCGCCGGCCGAACGCAAGCTCGGCGGGGGAGGCAATCGCCGTTCTTGGCTGGCGATCGCGCTGCTGTTGCTCCTCGCCGTGGGAGTGCTGGCGGCGGTTCAGCTGATCGGAACCGGCAACGGCGGCGGGGGCGGCGCCCTCAAGGGCAAGGGGTCGACGGTCGCGCTCTCCGCTGCCTCCGACTACGACCCCGAGGGAGACGGGGAAGAGGATCCGGAGACGGTCAGCTTCGCCGTCGACGGCGATCCCACCACCACCGCCTGGAGCAGCGAGCACTACGACAGCGACACCTTCGCCGGCACCAAGTCGGGGGAAAACCCGGGGGTCGGCCTCTACGTCACCGCCAGGTCGACGACCAGGCCGGCGGAGATGATCGTCAAGACTCCGACCCCGGGCTGGGACGCGCAGATCTTCGCCACCGCCTCGGGCCCGCCGGAAGAGCTCTCCGAATGGGGGGAACCGGTCGGCGACGTCGTCGACGCCGGCGAGACCGAGGAAGTCGAGCTCCACCTCGGAGCCCCAGCCAAGTACTTCCTGATCTGGTTCAACAAGGCCGCCCCCGCGCGCGACCAGGAGGGCCGCTACCAGATCGAGATCAGCGACGTGAAGCTGATCGACTGAGCCCGTCCTCCCGGGTTTGCCTACCTCGTTTACTTAGTCCAGACACGTCAATTTATTGATTTCGATTGGACATTCGGTTCTTGATCAACTAAAGATCTAGTCGACCAGTCCAGGCTGTCAGGGGATGGCCATGACCAAGAGGGAGAGAGTTATGAAGTTGAGACGTTCCGTGCCGCTGCTTGCGCTAGTGGCAATGATCGCCGCCATGGCCTTTGCGCCTGCGGCCCAGTCGGCGACGCCGGCGCCAGGGTATGAGCGGTTCGCGGGGTGCCCGAAGGTTCCCGACGAATACCCCGGCCCGATCCTCGCCTGCATTCGTTCCGTGATCACCGGTGGGCACTTCCAGATGGGTAGCAAGGACGTGCCGATCACCAACCCGATCACCCTGAGCGGGGGCGCCAACGAAGAAACCGGCGCCATCGTCGCCAACTCCAAAGGCGGCCTCACCCCCGTCAAACAGAAAGTCCCGGGCGGCGTCGTAGGCCTCACCGGCCTCACCTGGCTGCTCGAACTGCTCGGCAGCGAAGCTCTGACGCTCTACGCCGTCACCGAAATCGCCGGCCAGCCGTTCATCAACACCGACCTGACCCTGCCGATCAAAGTGCATCTGGTCAACTCGGTGCTCGGCAACAATTGCTACGTCGGGTCGGTCTCGAACCCGATCGTGCTCAAACTGACGACGGGGACCACCAGTCCGCCGCCGCCGAACCTGCCGATCAAAGGCGCTGTCGGTCTGCCCGAATACAACGAAGCAACGGGCATCATCAAACAGAAACTCACCTACGTCGACAACTCGTTTGCGGCGCCTGGTGCGACCGGCTGCGTGCTGACCCTCTTCGGGTTCATCCCGATCAGCATCAACGGCCTCGTGAACACCCAGTCGGGCCTGCCGTCAGCGGCGGGCAGGAACGAGACGGTGCAGGTCACCGAAACCGAATTGGCGTTCCCGCAGTTCGTCTATCCGTAGGCGAACCGCGACCTGTGCAGCGCGCGGCGGAGAAATCCGCCGCGCGCTTTTTTATGTCCGCGTCTGGGTAAACCACTGGTCGCCTTGACAAACGCTGGACTAAAAATCTAAGATCGCCACAGTCTTTCTCGGGTCGGGCACTGGGTTGGCGCGATTTCGAGAGCCAGGGGAACTGAATGGGGAGAGAGCGCAGGACCGCAGATGCAGACCGCCGATCGCGACCACCCGCGCCCTCCTCGGGGAGCTTCCTTGACTGACAAAGCTTCCGGCAACGGACCTCGTCTGTTGCCGCAAGGCGCGGCGACCGCCGCTATTCCAACGACCTCACAGGGAGGAAACGGATGTCAATTCTGAAAAACCGGATGGGGATACCAGGAATCCTGGCAATCCTCGCCTTGGTCATGGCGATGGGCGGAGCCGCCTGGGCCGCAAAGAAATACGTGATCACCTCGACCAAGCAGATCAAGCCGAGCGTGCTCAAACAGCTGAAAGGCAAGCAAGGCCCGGCCGGTCCGCAGGGCCCGCAGGGTCTGGCAGGTGCTGCCGGCGCGAAGGGTGATACCGGAGCTCCGGGTCCGGAAGGTAAACAGGGTCCGGAAGGTAAACAAGGTCTGGAAGGCGAAGAAGGCCCAGAAGGCCCAGAAGGCCCAGAAGGCCCTTCGGGTGAAACCGGCTTCACCGAAACCCTGCCCGAAGGCAAAACCGAGACCGGCACCTACGGCCTGTTCGCCAAAGAAGGCCAGCAGGCGCTCAGTCCCATCTCATTCAACATTCCTGTCGTTCCGGCTCCGACCAAAGCGACCTACGTCACCACGGGCTCCACTGCTGATTGTCCGGGAGTGATCAACGGAGTCCCCACGGCCGAACCCGGAAACCTCTGCGCCTACAAAGGGGCTGAGCTCGGTGGAGCGGCAGAACTCGAAGGAGAAAAACTCTTCTTCATCAAACCGACGGACAATTCATTCAAATTCCCGGAAGTCTTCCCCAGCGGAACCATCGCGTCGATCGTCTGCGAATCGGCCAGCTGCACCTGGTGGGGCACCTGGGCTGTCACGGCCGCGGTAACTCCGTAGGCAGCATTGGGCTCTCATTTAGAGCCATTCCGTATTTTTGAGGGGCGGCCGATTGATCCAGCCGCCCCTCCTTTTTGCCTTTGACTGCAGGCACTCGGGACCGCCCGGCCTAAATACTCAGGCGTTCTTGCGCATAACAATCCGCGGTGATACTCCTTAAAGGGACGCAACCACCACCGGCCGCGGCTGGAGAACCTAAAGGAGAGGACCATATGAAGCAGGCCAAGGCCATTGGGGCCCTCGCTCTGGCAGCTATGGCATTGTGCGCCGGTCTCGGTGTCAGCCCAGCCTCCGCGTCTACATCAGGATCGTTCACAGCGACATCAGGAGGTGGCGGAAAATTCGAAACGACCGCTATCAAACAACAGATATTCACCCTTACAGGGAGCGAAATTAAGTGCAACAAAGTGGGATTCTCGGGCATACCAGGAGCCGAGACCACATCGCTGATTTTGACTCCCTCCTACGGAGAATGCACGGCCTTCGGTCTCCCGGCTGACGTCAACAATAACGGCTGCAGCATTACGCTGTCAGCCACAACAGATAAAGCCAATGGACACGCTACTGCGGCGATTGCCGGGCCGATCTGCCAAAACATCACAATCTGGGCTCACTCCCTCTTCGGCGAATGTCACGTTGAAGTCAAACCCCAGACCGCTAGTGGTATCCACTACAGCAACAATGTCTCCCCCGAGGACATCACCGTGCAGTTCACAGCGACCAGCCTAACTGCACACGTTACGCAATCGTCGGGAGTGTGTCCGGTGACTAAAGGCACACATACCAACGCCAGTTGGACTGGTGAAGAGACAGTGCAGGTGACCGGCGGCCTTCAGTTCATGGAAATGGCTTCGGCGGGAGCTCCATGAGGAACGGAAGTACACGCACGACGGGAATTCTTGAGCAAATGCTCAAGACCCTGGTGTACCCTTAACGCGATCCGGTGCCTTTCAGGCGCCGGGGTTGCGTTTAGCCCGCGTCGGGACTCTCCTCCCGGCGCGGGCGCCTCATCTGGGAGGCTTTACTCCCCGAACCGAGCGAGCGCTTGCTCCAGGGTCTCGGAGCGCGATTCGATGGCCCGTGCCGCCATCTCGACTTCCCAGAACTTGGCGCCGGCGACCCAGGCTTGGCCGAGGTAGTTCCAGGCGGCGAGGGTGGTGCCGACGGTCGTGTCGAGGTCCGTGGCGAGGCGTTCCATCAGGCTCTGAAACTCGTGCTGCATGCCGAGGATGACGGGCGTGGCGTCGGTTTCTCCCATCTTCGTCTCCACCATCACCGTATGGCCGGTGCGGATGCCGAAAAACCAGGCGTCATGGAGGTAGAGCTCCAAGTCGGCCCGCTGCTGCTCGTCGAGCTCGAGCGTCTCCGCGCTCTCCTCGGCGAGAGGCCGCAGGGCCTGTTCCTTCGCGTTTTGAACCGCAGCCGAGAGGCTGTCGCCAGAGGACATGAATCACCAATCTAGACAACTGGCTTTAATCGAGTACGCCTATTTGTACTACGGAACCTGGTCAGGCGCAACCGCTCCTGGCGGAGCCAGGGCCTAGGCCATTCCGCCTTCAGACGAGAAAGGGCGGCCCGGAGGCCGCCCTTTCGCAAATCACGCCGGCGAGAGCCGGCTGGACCTGTTCCTCAGGTGCCGGTGCAGGTACGGATGATCCCGCCGGTGGCCTTGGTCCCGTCGGAGAAGACGGCGGTCGCCTTCGCCTGGAGCTTGCCGTCCGGGCATTTCGCCAGGAGGACGCCCTTTTTGTTGATCGTCAGGTTGAACGTCTTGACCGAGCCGCTGCCGCCGGCGATTTTCGGAATCGTGGCGACGGTTTTGAGGCCGTAGCGGCCGTTCTTGACTTTCTTGATTTTCAGGGTGGTCACGATCGCCCCGGTCACCGGCGCCGAGAAGTAGGCGTGGATGTAGAGGGTCGTGGTGCCGCCGCTGAAGCCGCCGTTCATGACGAGCAACTTACTGTTGACGTCGATCGGTTTCTGTTCGGGGAACTGGACCTCGACGGTGGTCTGGCCGGTCCCGATAAGCGAGCCCTTGCAGGCTTTTTCAGCCGCCTTGGTGTCGCGCGACTGCAGCTGGCCGGACTTGCAGACTTTGATCCCCTTGACGTTGATGGCGCCGTTCTTGTCGGTTTCGACGATCGCTTCCGTCAGCGCCGGGGGATGGGTCCCGTCCTTGGTCTCGATTTTGCCCGAAGCGTTGAGGCTGATCGGGGCGAGCTTGTTCTTCGGAAGCTTGCTCGGGCTGAACCCGCCGTTGAAGGTGAATTTGAGATTGCCGGCTTCAACAACCACTGGTTTGTTGGCCCCGGTGGCGATGCCGGCCACGCTGACGGCTACCAGCGCCGCAATGGCCATGGTCAACATCAGGTACTTACGCATATCCCTATATCTCTCCTTTGCGGCCTGCCCGTCCCGGGTCCGATGCCGTCGGAACTTTTAAACGTCTCTCCAGCGGGTCAACCTACCACCCCCGCCCTTTTCCTAAACCCGCCGATAGGCAGAAAGGAGCGGCGCTTGCACGCCTCTAGGAGTGGAGTTTCGCGAGCCGCACGCGCTCCCGCTCCGCCAGGGCGCCCTCGGCGCCGAGAAACGGCAGCGTGATCCAGAACATCAGGTCGGGAAGGCGGCTGGGAAGACGGGTCGCGGCGCCATGAAGAATCTCGCTGTAGAGGAGCTCGTTGACGCCCCCGGCGATCGCCACCGAGGTGATCCCGGGAAGTTCGACCGTCGTCTCCGAGCGCCCGGACTCGAGGAAGCCGGTGAACTGGCGCAGGGCGGAGTCGCGTCGCGCCAGCGCCTTCGGGCCGGCCGCGAGCACCTCGACGATCGCGAAGCGGGCCTCGTTCGGATGCTGGGACAGGTGCTCCAGCAGAACCTCCAGGACGGCGCAGATGCGCTCGGCCCAGGGCGCTCCGGGCCTCGACTCGAAGGCGTTCGTCGCCTCCCCGAGAAGGTTTTCGAGGAGGACGTCGTAGGCGGCGAGGAAGCAGTCCTCCTTGCTGTCGAAGAGTTCGTAGAAGGTCTTGCGGGAGACGCCGGCGACGCCGATCACGTCGACCACGCGCGTTTCCGGGTACCCGCGCTCGGAGACGACCTCGATCATCGCCTGGTGGATGCGGTTGCGCTGGGACTCGGTCACCGCCTCCCTCGGCAAACCGTGCCTCCCCCGGGGCAGTCGTCCGCTTAACTTGGCGGAGCGTCTAGTGGAAGCCACCGACCCACTGTAGACCAGTGGAGGAACCGGTGGGGGATGTTTATCTAAATGTCCGCCGCGCTCAGGAGTCGAGCCAGATGACCTGCTCGCGGTCGGGGCCGACCCCGACGAGCCGGACCGGTACGCCGACGAACTCGGAGATGAAGCCGAGATAGTCGCGTGCCTCCTGCGGCAGGTCCGAGGCCTGGCGGCAGGCGGTGAGGTCGAGGTCGAACCCGGGCACCTCCTCGTACTCCGGGGTGGCCGAGTGGAGGATCGACTGGTGGTAGGGGAAGGTGTCGAGGACCGCTCCCTCCTTCGAGCGGTAGCGGACCGCCAGACGCAGGGGGCCGATCCCGCTGAGGACGTCGAGCTTGGTAATTGCCAGCGCGTCCATGCGGTTGAGCCGAACCGCGTAGCGCAACGCGACCAGGTCCATCCAGCCGCAGCGCCGCCGCCGTCCCGTCGTCGTTCCGAACTCGTGCCCGCGCTCCAGCATCTGCTCGCCGATGTCGTCGAAGAGCTCGGTCGGGAAGGGGCCGGCGCCGACGCGGGTCGCGTAGGCCTTGGCGATCCCCCAGACCTCGTCGATGTCCTTCGGCCCGACCCCGGCGCCGACGCAGGCCGCCCCCGCGATCGGGTTGGACGAGGTGACGAACGGATAGGTGCCGTGGTCGAGGTCGAGCAGGGTCGCCTGGGCACCCTCGAAGATCACCGTCTCCTCGCCGTCGAGCGCCTCCCAGCAGAGGCGGGCGGTGTCGGCGATGTGGGGCTCGAGCCGATGCCCGAAGTTGATGTGTTCCTCGACCATCGCGTGCAGGTCGAGGCGTGGGTCGGGCACGCCGGCACCGCCTTCGCTCGCCTTCGCGTCCTCGCCGGCCTCCTTCAGCTGCTTGCGCCGCTGGACGGAGAGCTCGCGCAACGCCTGCTGCTTGGGCTCGAGCGCGGCGCGGATCTTCGTCCGCAGGATCTTCTCGTCGAGCAGGTCCTGGACCCGGATCCCGAGCCGCAGCGCCTTGTCGGCATAGCAGGGGCCGATCCCGCGGCGGGTGGTGCCGATCGAGAGCTTGCCCAGCTTCGTCTCGCCGGCGGTGTCGAGGAGCACGTGGTAGGGCATGATCAGGTGCGCGTTGGCGGAGAGGCGGAGGTTGTTGACGCTGATGCCCGCCCGTTTCAGGTTGTCGATCTCGCCCAGCAGCACGCGCGGGTCGACGACGACGCCGTTGCCGATCACGCAGGTCTTGTCGGCGTGCAGGATCCCCGACGGGATCAGGTGGAACTTGAACTCCTCGCCGTCGCGGACGATCGTGTGGCCGGCGTTGTTGCCGCCCTGGAAGCGGACGATCGTGGTAGCCCGCTCGGCGAGCAGGTCGACGACCTTGCCCTTGCCCTCGTCGCCCCACTGGGCGCCGACTATGACCACTCCTGGCATGCCGCCGGAGATTCTGACGGTCCGGCCCGGCGGACGTGTTGCGCCCTGGCCGGTCGGCTAGTGGTAGCGGTGGTCGGAGCCGAAGAGCGGCAGCGGGGTTTCGCAGATCTCGATCAGGCGGGAGACCGTCCGCCGGCCGATCTGGTCCTCGAGCTGCTGCTGGCCCTGGTCGACGTCGCCTTCGGCGTTGCTCGTCACCAACATCGGCCGCTGGTTCTCGTAGCGCTCGTTGACGACCGCGTAGAGCTGCTCGACGACCCAGTCGGTATGCCGCTCGGAGCCGAGGTCGTCGATGTAGAGGAGGTCGACCGAGGTGACCCGGTCGAAGAACTGGCCGTAGGCGTTTTCGTTCTCGGCTTCCTGGTAGGTCTGGCGAATCCGGGTCAGGAGCTTCGGCGTGAAGTAGACCCCGACCGTCTTCCCCTGCTTCAGCGCCTCGCTCGCGATCAACATGCCGAGGGTCGTCTTCCCGGTTCCGGTGCCGCCCATGAACCACATGCCGCGGCCGGCGGCGAGGTTCGCGTCCAGGTTCTCGACGTAGTCGCGCGCCGCCTGGACCACGTGGCGGGTGGTCATGTCCCGCGCCATGTCGGAGATCGGCGGTCGGTCGAAGGAGCCGCCGCGATAACGCGCCGGGATCGCCGAGGCGACCCCCCGGCTGCGTCCCTTGTTGAGGCGCTCGCCGCGGCACTCGCACGGTCGGGCCACGTCTTCGGGCCCGAGGATCCAGCCCGAGCCGTCGCAGACAGCGAGCGGGCAGGCCTGTTCGCGGAACGGCTCGGAACGGGCGATCGCCGGCATCAGAAATCAGGGCCGGCGGCGGCCGCGTCCTCGAACGGGGGGGCTTCGCCGGCCGGCTGCTCGATCGGCGGTTCGGTGTGGGCGTGGTCGGCGAATTTCGGATAGCGGTCGAGGAAGACCAGCTTCCTGGTCCCGATCGGGCCGTTCCTATGCTTGGCGATGATCAGGTCGGCGAGGCCGTCGGGCTCCTCTTCGGGGTCGCGGTAGTAGTCCTCGCGATAGAGGAAGGCGACGACGTCGGCGTCCTGCTCGATCTGCCCGGACTCGCGCAGGTCGGAGAGCTGCGGCTTCGGCGGCGTCCGCTGCTCGGGCGCGCGAGAGAGCTGAGAGATCGCCACCACCGGCACCTCCAGCTCGCGGGCGAGGATCTTCAGCCCGCGGCTGATCTGGCCGACCTGCTCGACCCGGTTGGCGCGGTGGTCGTCGGAGCGCATCAGCTGGATGTAGTCGAGGATGATCACGCCGAGGCCGCCCCGCTCCTGTTCCTGGGCGTGCAGCCGCCGCGCCTTCGCCCGCAGGTCGAGGATCCCGAGGTCGGAGGAGTCGTCGAACCAGAGCGGCGCCTCTTCCAGCTCGTTGCAGGCGCGCAGCACCTTCGGCCAGTCGCGTTTGGAGACCTGGCCCTTGCGCAGTTTGTCGCCGGAGATCCGGGCCCGGCAGGCGATGAACCGCTGTGCCAGCTCGACCTCCGACATCTCGAGCGAGAAGAAGGCGACCGGGAGCCCGCGCTTGACGGCGACGTTTTCGGCGATGTTGGCGACGAGGGCGCTCTTGCCCATCGCCGGGCGGGCGGCGACGATGATCAGGTTGCCGGGCTGGAAGCCGCCCGTGATCGAGTCGACGTCGCGAAAGCCGGAGGGAGTGCCGGTCATTTCGGTCTCGCCGGTGGAGAGCTTCTCGAGGCGGTCGACCTCGTCGTGGAGGATGTCGGCGAGGAGTTTGAAGTCGCTCGCCTGCTCCTTATGGGCGACTTCGAAGAGCAGTTTCTCGGCCCGCTCGGAGAGCTCCTTCGGTTCGCCGTCGCGCTCGTTGACCCAGCCTTGGATCTCCTGTCCGGCACCGAGCAGCCGCCGCAGCAGCGAGTTCTGCTGGACGATCTCCGCGTAGTGCTTGGCGTTGGCCGCGGCCGGGACCTTCGCCGCCAGCTCGGAGACGTAGTGCCGCCCCCCGGCCTCCTCGCTCTTGTTGCGCTGGGTCAGCGCCTCGCTGACGCTGAGCTCGTCGACCGGGTTCGAGGCGGCGTAGAGGTCGTGAATTGCCTCGAAGATCGCCTTGTGCTTGTCGAGGTAGAAGTCCTCCCGGTGCAGCTTCACCTCGTCGATCACCCGGGTCAGCGTCGACTCGGAGACCAGCATCGCCCCCAGGACCGACTCCTCGGCCTCGATGTTCTGGGGCGGAACGTGGGTGGTGGGGGGTGGCGGCATCGACTCTCAGTTAAGGCTCCGCGGCGGCGGAAAGGTGGGAGCTGCGGAGCGCTCCGCAAGCAAACCAGAGGTGGGCATGGGCCATTTGCCACTTCCGTGCAAAAGCCGCCAAAAACAATTCACACTTCGGCGAGGTTTATGCGGCAGTTCCGAAGGAGAGCTGGTGGTGGTGCCCCGGCGGGATCAGCCCCTCCTGCTCCTGGCGGGCCTCGCCGCGGCGGAGCATGCGGAGGGTGAGGATGGCGATGCTGAGGATCGCGGTGGCGCCGAGGCTGAGCTGGATGCTGAGCAGCCCTTCACGGCTCCAGTAGACGTCGCGCAGGTCGAGCAGGAGCGCGCTCTCGTCGAAGGTGAGGCCGAAGCCGACCCCCATCGGGATCGCCAGCCGCTGCTCGAGCTCGTCGTCGTCGGTGAGGAGGGCGGCGGTGCCCGATCCGAAGGCGAGGAGGATGCCGGGGACGAAGTGGTGGATGTGGCGGCCGCCGATGCTGACGTTGCGGAAAGGGCCGCGGCCGTCGCGGATCGCCCAGGTCGAGAGCCGCACCGTCGCGAAGGAGCCGAGGAAGCCGGCGAGCAGGTTGAAGAGGACGGTTTCGTAGCGCGGCGCCTCTTCGTAGCCGCGGACGGCGACGCCGACGGTGTCGGCCGCCGCCGCCGGGGCCGATTCGAGCAGGGCTTCGGGGTCGTGGGCCTCGCTCGCGCGGCGGGCGAACATGCGGCTGAACTGGCCGACCAGGACCGTGCCGGCGGCGGCCAGGGCAACTCCCGCGAGGCCGACGGTCGCTCGCTCGGAGCGAACCCAACCGGCCCTGCGGCGACGAGGAAGGACTACTTCTCCTCGCTGATGATCGTCTTGACGGCAGCGGTGGTGCCGTCTTTGAGCTGGATCTCGACCATGAAGGTGCCGAGCTCGCGCAGCGGCTGCTCGAGCTGGATCTGTTTTTTGTCGACCCGCAGGTCGCGTGCCTCGCGCAGGGCGTCGGCGATCTCTTTCGGTCCGACCGAGCCGAACAGCTTGCCGTCCTCGCCGGCGCGCTGGTGGATCGTCAGCACCGTCTTCGAGAGCAGCCCGGCGGCCTCCGCTTCGCGCTCGGCCCTGACGGCCTCGGCCTTCTCGGCTGCCTCCATCCGCCGCTTCGCTTCCTCGAGGGCGCCGGCGGTCGCCGGCTGGGCGAGCTTGCGGGGTATCAGGTAGTTGCGCAGGTACCCGGGGGCGACGTCGACGACGTGGCCGCGCTCGCCGAGCGAATCGACGTCCTGCAGCAGGATCGCCTGCGCCATCAGCGCTCTCCGACGTAGGGAAGCAGGGCGATTTCGCGCGCCCGCTTCACCGCCACCGAGAGCTGACGCTGGTGACGGCGGGAAAGTCCGGTGACCCGGCGCCCGCGCGTCTTCCCCTTGTCGGAGAGGAAGCGTCGCAGCAGGTTCAGGTCCTTGTAGTCGACGACCTCGGAGTTGACCCGCGTGTATTTACGCGGGCGCGCACGATCGGCGCCGCGCCTGCCGCCGCGCCGCGCTCCGCTCGAGGATGAAGACTCACGTGCTCTAGCCATCGGCCGGGCATCCTACAGACCTGACGGGTCCAGAGGCCTCCAGGCGGCGTCCTCGGTCGCTCGGGTAGCGCTGCTACCCCACGCTCCCTGCGTCCTTGCCTGCCAGCCTCTGTACCTCGTCAGGCCGGGATGATCAGAACGGGATGTCGTCTTCCTGGCCGCCCCCGCCTCCGCCGCCCGCCGGGGCGCCGCTGAAGTCGGACGTGTCAGCCGGGACGTCGCTCTGGGGCGGGCTGAAGCCACCCCCGCCGTTGCCGTTGCCGCCCCCGGCACCGTCGCGCGAGCCGAGGAATTGGACGGTGTTGGCGACGATCCGGACCGCCTGGCGTTTGCCGCTGCCGTCTTTGGCCTCCCACTCGCTCCAGTCCAGCCGGCCTTCGACCGCGACCGGACGCCCTTTCGCGAGGTACTGGGAGCAGTTCTCGCCCTGCGCCCCCCAGACGGTGACGTCGAAGTAGTTCGCCTTGTCGACCCAGTTGCCGCTCTGGTCTTTGCGACGGCTGTTGACGGCGACGCGAAGGTCGCAGACGGCGGTGCCGCCGCCGGTATGACGCAGCTCCGGATCACGGGTCAGGTTCCCGGTGATGACCACCACGTTCACGTTCGAAGCTGCCAATGCACTCACTCCTTACCGATTCGCTTTCTGGTTTCCCAGTCTAAGGAGGAGGTCGGCTCTATTCGCCCCCCTCGGGCGAGGGTTCCCGCAAACAGCGAGGGCCGTCGGCCGCGCTATTCGTCGTCGGACTCGGGGGCGGCGGAGTCGCCGCGGTCCTCGCGGGCTCCGGCGCCGGCGCGCTCGCGCGGCCCGGGGGCGGCGGTCACGGCGGGCGGGACGACAACCGGGGCGCTGGGATCGACCTTGAAGATGCGGAAGCGGAGGACGCCGTCGGCGATCTTCAGGTTGTGGTCGAGCGAGTCGAGCAGGTCGCTCGGGGCCTCGAACCGCATCCAGCGGTAGTCGGCCTCGGTGCGGTGGTTGATCTCGTAGGCCATCTTCCGCAGGCCCCAGGAGTTCTCGTGTTTGAGGCTGCCTTTGGCCTCGATCTGCCCGCGGGCATCCTGCGCCAACGCGTCGCGCGCGGGGGCGTCAAGTTGGGGGTCCAGCATCAGGACCAGCTCGTATTCGCGTGGTGCTGCCAAAACGGCGAAGGACTATAGCGGCGGGATGGCGCTAGCGCGGCGCGAACTCCTCCGAGCCGTCGTCAGGAGGCGCCGGGGGAGGTGAAGGCGGCGGCGAGACCGGGGACGGCGCTTCGGGGACCACGGGTGGCGGCGGTGGAGCCGCGGCAGGAGCGGGCTTCGGGATGACGGGCTTGGGCCGAGCCTTCTTCTTCGGGTGGCGCGGCTTACTGCCGATCGCATCGCGCACCGCATACCCGGAGCGCGCTTTCGTGGTTCCACCGGCGTGTGGGGGACGACTTTCGAGCCGCGACCTGGTGGGAGGCGGCTCCGAGGCCGGAACGACCCGCGGCAGGCCGACGTCCGCGGGCAGCGGCGGCGGCTGGGGCGGGCGCAGGAGGCTCGGCAGCGCCTGCAGGGCGAACATCGCCGCGACGGCGACGATCGCCACCTTGGACACCCCGCTCCATCGGATCCGCACCGCGCCCACCCCCACCTAAGCCGCGGCGGGCGCCGGTTTCTCCCCCCTCAGGTGGTCGCTCGTGCGGCTTCGATGTCCCGCAGCTGGTCGTCGACCCAGTCACCCGGGTTGCGGGAGAAGATGATCTCCTTCAAGCCCTCCGACCAGCTGTGCTTCTGCTCGGGGTCCATCGTCAGCGCCCGGAAGATCGCGTCGGCCTGCTCCTGGATGTCGAAGGGGTTGACCGAGAGCACGTAGTCGAAGAGCTCGTGATGGGAGCCGGTGTTCTCGGAGAGCATCAGGACGCCGTCGCGCGTGTTCACCGCCGGCGCCTCCTTGGCGACCAGGTTCATCCCGTCGAACAGCGAGTTGACCATCAGCAGGTCGAAATGCTTGTAGCGGGCGACCGCGTCGTAGAAGTTCTCGTAGATCTTGAGGTCGATCGGCATCCAATCGGTGGTCCCGTGGCGGTGGTTGACGACGGCGACCAGGGCCTCGATCCGCTCCAGGTACTCGGCGTACTCGGGGACGTCCTGCCGCGAGGGCTGCAGGTGGGCGATGAAGGTGACCTCTTCGCGGAACTCGGGGTGCTGGGTGAGGAAGGTGTCGAAGGCGGTGAAGCCGCGCAGCACGTTCTTCGAGAGGTCGGCGCGATCTACGCGGATGATCAGGTGCCGGCGCCGCCGCTCCAGCACCTCGCGCTCGGCCTCGGCCACCTCCGGCGAGGCTGCCGCCCGCTCCAGTCGCTGGGCGTCGATCCCGAGCGGGTAGGCGCGGGCGATCGTCCTGCCCCGCGAGTGGCGCACTTCGGCGGCGTGGTAGTCGACCTCGACCCCGTCCAGCAGCTCGTCGCAGCAGCGCAGGAAGTTGATGCAGTAGGCGTGGGTGTGGAAGCCGATGATGTCGTTGGCCAGCATCCCCTCGTAGATCGCCCCGCGGACCCGCGTCGGCAGGATCCGCCAGCTGTCCGGCTGCGACCAGGGGATGTGGACGAAGTGGTGGAGGAAGGCGTCCGGGCGCCCGGCCCGGATCATCCCCGGGGCGGTGTAGAGGTGGTAGTCGTGCAGCATCACCAGCGGGTCCGCCTGGCCCTCGATCTCGGCGAGGACGGCGTCGGCGATGTCCTGGTTGACGGCCTGGTAGCCGTGGTCCCAGGCGTCGATCTCCTCCTGGCGGATGTCCGGCGCATTGGAGATGTCCCAGAGGTAGTGCTGGATGAACCAGAGGATCGGGTTGGCGATGACGTTGTAGAAGCGGTCGTAGGCGTCCGGGTCGCTGCCGACCAGGCGCACCCGGTAGTCGATGCCGTCGAGCTCCTGCTCGATCGGCCCTCCTCCCTCTTCGGAGGCCGCCACGTCCTCGTCGGTCATCGCCGAGGCGATCCAGAGGGCGTCGCGATGGGAGACCAGCCCCGAGAGGGCGGTCACGAGCCCGCCGCCTCCGCGGCTGACCGTCCGCTGCCCCGCCTCGTCGCGCTCGAACTGGAGCGGGCCGCGGTTGGAGACGATGATCAGCGGCGAGGAGCTCACGCCGAAGAGACTAAGGGGTGCCGCTCAGCTGTCGAGGTCGCCGATCAGGTCGAGCCAGTCGCGCAGCAGGCGCGGAGTGAGGAACATCCGTCGGGCGTGCTCCTTGCCCTCGCGCCCGAGCTGCTTGCCCAGGCCGGGGTCCCGGAGGATCTGGAGGCAGCGCTGCGCGCACTCCGAGGGGGAGTCGACGAGGAAGCCGCTGACCCCGTCCTCGATCTGCAGCGGGATGCCGCCGACGTTGCCGGCGACCGTCGGCCGCCCCTTCCAGAGCGCCTCGGTGACCGTCAGCCCGAAGCCCTCGCGGATCGACTTCTGCAGGCAGATGTCCGACTGCGACTGGAAGGCGTTGACCTCGATCGCGCCGACGTTATTGAGGTTGCTGAGGATTTTGATGTCCTCGTCGCCGTCGGCGTATTCGAACGTCTTCTGGAAGTACTCCATCCCCTCGGGGTCGTCGGTCGCCATCGAGCCGACCATCGCCAGCTGCGCCTCCGGCACCTGCTCGGTCATCTCGCGGTAGGCGTCGATGACGCCGATCGGGTCCTTCCAGGGGTCGAAGCGGGAGACCTGGGTGATCAGCGGCCGGTCGACGTCGATCCCGAACTGGCGGCAGACGAAGGCGGCGTCCTCGGGGGAGAAGGCCATGTTCTTCGGCGAGAGCGGGTCGATCGCCGGTGGGATGATCCGCACGGCGTCGCGGTGCGCGCCCATCCCGTCGGGGACGTAGTCCTCGAGGTGCCAGACGCTCGCGTCGTACTCTTCGATCATCGGCAGCAGGCGCGCGATCGGGGCCGGGTTCGGGGTCGAGAGGTCGATGTGGCAGCGCCAGATCCACTTGCCGCCCTTGGCCAGGGCGCCGCGCCGCAGCCCGATCGGCTGCGGGTCGTGGACGATCACCACGTCCCACTCGCCCTGCAGGCCCTCGGCGTTGATCTCGTTGATCTCGTCGAAGATCTCCCACTGTTCGTCGCTCAGCGTCTCCTCCGCCCCCTGCAGGGAGTTGTGGAGGAGCTTGGTCGCGTTGAAGAACTCTTCTTTGCCGAAGATCACGTGCCAGTGGGCGTCGAGGCCGACGTCCCGCATTAGCGGCACCATCGTGTAGAGGATCTCTGAGACGCCGCCGCCGAAGGCGGTGGCGCTGACGTGCAGCACCCGCTTGCCTTTGAGCGGCTCCGCGAGCCGGCGGATCTGCTCCGTCAGCTCTTTCCCGACGATGTGCGTGTAGTCGGTGAGGGTCTTGTGGCCGAGGGCGACTTCCTGAAGCAAGGCCAGAGTTCTACACGGATGAGCGGCGACGCGGTGTCCAGCCGCTGTCCGCGGCGCTAACCGGCGGAGGGGGTGTCCGGCCTCTTGCCCAGCTTCAGCTCGATCTGCTTGCGCTCGTTGTCGCGCAGAACCGTCACCATCACCGTTTCGCCGGGCCGGCTCGAGGCGATCACTTCGGCGAGGTCGTCGGGGCCGACGATGTCCTCGCCGTCGATCCGCAGGATCACGTCGCCACCCGTCCGGTACTGGCCGGCCTGGAAGTTGAGCTTGTCGTTGCCACCCTCGATGCCGGCCTCCTCGGCCGGGCCGCCGGCCACGACTTCGGAGACCAATCCGCCGAAGGTGGTGTCGAGATCGAGCTTTCGCGCGAGCTGGGGATAGAGCGCCTGGCTGGAGACGCCGATGTAGGCGTATTCGGCTTCGCCGTCCTCGCGCAGCTGGGCGATCGAGCGCTTCACCGCCGAGATCGGGACCGCGAACCCGACCCCGTCGTTGGCGCCGGAGTTGGTCTCGATCTGCTGGTTGATCCCGATCACCCGGGCGCCGGCATCGAGCAACGGCCCGCCGGAGTTGCCCGGGTTGATTGAGGCGTCGGTCTGGATCGCCCCCGAGATCTGGAACTGGGTCAGCGACTGGACCGAGCGATCGGTCGCGGAGACGACGCCGACGGAGAGCGACTGCTGCTCGCCGAAGGGGTTGCCGATCGCGGCGACAGGCTGGCCGACGTGGAGGCCGCGGTCGTCGCCCAGCTCGAGCGCGTGCAGGTCGAGCCCCTGCGGAGCGATCTGCAGGAGGCCGACGTCGACGAAGGGGTCGAAGCCGACGATCTCGGCGGGGACGACGTTGCGGTCGGGGAATTCGACGTAGACCTGATCGGCCGGCTCGCGGTCGCCGCTGGATTCGTCGGTGATGACGTGGGCGTTGGTGACGATCGCGCCGTCGGCGCTGAGGACGAAGCCCGAGCCTTCGGCGGCGCCGGCCGAGCCGAAGACCGAGCGGATCGTCACCACCCCCGGCGCCGCACGGTCGTAGACCTCAGTGGCGTCGAATCCCGGGCTCGAGGCCTCGATCGCCACCTGCGGCTCTGCCGCCGGTCTCAGGACCTGCGCGGATTCGCCTTCGGTCCCGGTGGGGCTGGAATCTCCGCCCGAGCCGCAGCCGCCGAGCACAACGAAGCAGAGCAAGAGGGCGAGGATCGCCGCCGACCGCTTCACGAGCCCGCTTTCACCGGCGCCCGCAGCGGGCGCTGCGGGGCCGGCTCACGCGCTCCCGGCGGCAGGTCCAGCGTGAAGGCGGTGAAGCGACGGCTGGAGCTGATCGTGATCCTCCCCTTCATCCGCTGGGCGAGCTCGGAGGCGATCGCCAGCCCGAGCCCTGAGCCGCCGGCCTGGTCGGCGGTGTAGAAGCGCTCGAAGATCCGCTTCTGCACGCGCTGCGGAATCCCCGGCCCGGTGTCGGAGACGGTGAGCTCGGCGCGGCCGTTGGCGGAGTAGGTGGTCACGGTGACGTCGGTGCCCTCGGGATTGTGGGTGAGGGCGTTGTCGAGGAGGATACGGATGATCTGCCGCACCCGATCAGGGTCGCCGAGCGCGACCGCCGGCTGCTCGGGGGTGCGCAGCTGTAGCCGCGAGCCGCGCAGTTCGGCGCGGGCCCCGAACTCCTTCGTCACCTCCCGCGCCAGGGCGGTCAGGTCGACGGCACTGGCGCGCATCTCCACCGCTCCCGCGTCGAGTTGGGAAAGGTCGAGGAGGTCGGTGGTCAGCTTCGTCAGCCGCTCGACCTGCTGGCGCATCGTCCGCACGAACTCGGCCCGCTCCTCCGGGCTCGGGTCCTCGTCTTCGAGCAGCTCGACGAAGCCGCCGAGGCTGAAGATCGGGGTCCGCAGCTCGTGCGAGGCGTTGGCGATGAACTGCTTGCGGGCGCTGTCGAGCTCGGCCAGGCGCCGCTGCATCTCGTTGAAGGTGCGAGCGAGGTCGCCGAGCTGGCCGGCCGAGGCGATCGGGATCGTCGTTTCGAAGTTGCCGTCGGCGACTTTGCGCGCCGCTTCCTGCAGGCTCTGGATGTTGCCCGCGGCGGCGCGGGTGTAATAGAGGCCGATCGCGGTGGCGATCGCGACCGCGATCAGGCCGCCGGTGAGGATCTGCAGTTTGACCGCGTCGTCGCCGCTGGCCGAACCGCCGATCGCCACCGCGTAGACGTAGACGACCGCCGTGGCGCCGACCGCGATCGCGATCGAGATCAGGGTGATGCGGCTGGCGAGGTCGCTGAGCCGGAGCCCCCGCATCGCGATTACTCCCGGAAGCGGTAGCCGACCCCGCGCACGGTGAAGAGGTAGTCGGGCTCCTTCGGGTCCTGCTCCAGCTTCTCGCGCAGGTGGCGGATGTGGACGTCGACGGTGCGCGGGTCGCGGTAGTCGGAGTCGCCCCAGACGTGCTCGAGCAGGGTCTCGCGGGTGAGGACGCGGCCGGGCGAGCGGGCGAGGGCACCGAGGATCTCGAACTCGACGTAGGTGACTTTGATCTCCTCGCCGGAGAGGGTGACCATGCGGCGGTCGAAGTCGATCGTCAGGTCGGCGCACTCGATCGCGCCGCCGCCGTTCGTCTCGCCTCCCATCCGCGAGCGGCGCAGGGCCGCTTTGACGCGGCTGCGGAACTCGCGCATCGAAAAGGGCTTGGTGATGTAGTCGTCGGCCCCCACCTCGAGGCCCGCGACCTTGTCGGTCTCGCTGCCTTTCGCGGTCAGCATGATGATCGGGACCTGGCTGCGCGAGCGCAGCGCGCGGCAGACTTCGACGCCGTTCAGCTGCGGCAGCATCAGGTCGAGGATGACCAGGTCGAAGCGGCCTTCCTCGAAGCGCCGCAGCGCTTCGTTGCCGTCGAGGGCGGAGGTGACGTGGTAGCCGTCCTTGCGCAGCGGGTAGCTGAGCAGCGTCTGTATCGACTGCTCGTCGTCGACGAGAAGGATGCGCGCGGACCCGTTCGGCACAACCTCAAGGGTAGTAACCGCCGCAGTTTGGACGCATGTGCGAGTACTCAGAACTAAGGATCTGGGTATCCCGACCGATAATGACCGCGAAGGCTATGGAGCCCCAGGAACTGAAATCCCTCGTCGAAACCGGCAGCTACAAGCCGGACCCCGCGCAGGTCGCGATGGCGATGCTGAGCCGGCGCGGCGTTCGCGAGCTCCTGACCGGGATCCACGCTACGGCCCCGTCAAATGGTCGAACCCCGCCGCCTCCAGCAGCCCACCCCCGGGCAGCCTGATTTCCACGCCCCTTCCGTCGGCGATCGCGCCGATCGGCGTCAGCGTCGTTTCAGCCGCCTCGCCGATCGCGCTGGACGCGTCGGCGAGCCGATCCGGCGGCAGCGCGGCGAGAAGCTCGTAGTCCTCGCCACCGGAGACGGCGAGCTCTAGCGGGTCGCGGCCGACCGCCACGGCGATCTCGGCCACCCCTTTGGCAAGCGGCAGGGCGCTCGCTTGGACTTGCACCGAGACGGCGCCGGCGCGGGCGAGGTGGGCGGCGTCGCCGGCAAGGCCGTCGCTGACGTCGATCATCGCCCGCGCTCCCGCGCTCGCCAGGGCGCGGCCGGAGCGCAGGCGCGGCGTCGGGTCGAGCTGACGCCCGCGCAGAAGCTCGGCGGTGCTTGCCGGCACCGCGTCGGCCAGGCCGGGCTGCTCGAGCACGAGGCGCCCCGCCGCCGCCCCGCCGAGCTCCCCGGTGAGGACGACGAGGTCACCGGGCTCGGCGCCGGCGCGGGTGACGAAATGCTCGGCGCTGGGGGCGTGGCCGACCACGGTCACCGCCAGGGTCAGGGCCGGTGCCCGAGTGACGTCGCCGCCGGCGAGGGTGGTCCCGGTCGCCTCGGCGAGCTCCAACAGGCCGTCGAGGAGGGCGAGGAACTCGTCCTCGGAGAGATCGGCCGGGGCGCCGAGGACGACGTAGGCCTCGCCCGTGCCGGCGCCCATCGCGGCGAGGTCGGAGAGGGCGGTGGCGAGCGCCTTGCGGCCGACCGTGCGCAGCTCGGCCTCGCCGCGGCGGAAGTGAACGCCCTCGACTATCGCGTCGACCGAGGTCGCGGTCGCGCCGGTGGGAACGGTGACCGCAGCATCGTCGCCGCTGCCGAGTTTTACCTGGGGACCGTCCCTCGGCAGCCGCTCGCGCAGCTTTGCCAATAACTCGAACTCGCCCATCAAACGACTATTCCAGACAACTGGTCATCCGACTAAGGTGCGGACGGACGTGGAGAGCCGCCAACCATTCCTGCATCGCGTAGGCGAGGCCGGATCGCGGGTCGGGAAGAAGCCGCCCCGCAGCCGCAAAGTCCGCCTCGCCCTCCAGATCGGCCTCGCCGTGCTGATCTTCGGCTTCCTCGTGCTCACGGTCATCGACCAGTGGTCGGAGATCAAGAGCGAGGGGGTGCACTTCCACGTCGGCTGGCTGGTGCCGGCGATCGTCATCCTCCCCTTCTTCTTCGTCCTCAGCGCCTATGGCTGGGACCTGACGCTGCGCTTCCTCGGCTACCGGATCGGGTTCGGGCGGGCGCAGGTGGCCTGGGGACAGCCGCTGCTGGCGCGCTACGTCCCCGGCAGCGTTCTCTACGTACTGGGGCGGCTGCTTCTCTCCGAACGGGCCGGCATCCCGCGCCGGACGACGATCGCGAGCATCGTCTACGAACAGGCCGTCTCCGCCACCTCGGCGATCCTCGTCGCCTCCTACTTCATCATCAAGCACCCCGACCTGCAGGGGGAGCCGTGGCGGTGGGGCGTGCTGCTGCTGATCCCGGCGGCGGTCGCGGTCCTGCACCCGCGGATCTTCGGGCCGCTGACGAACTGGGCCCTGCGCAAGTTCGGGCGCGAGCCGCTGCCGGTGTTCATCCCCCTCCACGGCATCCTCGCCCTGATCCTCTTCTACACGCTGAACTGGCTCGTGGTCGCGCTCGGTCTCTACTGCGTCGCCCGCTCGGTCACCAACATCCCCTTCGAGGACGTCCTCCTGGTCGGCTCCGCGCAGGCGATCGGGTACGTCGCGGCGCTGGTGACGCTGATCGCACCAGCCGGGCTGGGGGTCAAGGACGCGGCCTTCGCCTGGGCGATGAAGGCGGCGCTGCCGAGCGGGAGCTTCGCCCTGGGGTCGCTGATCGCGATCGCCGTCCGCGGCGTCCTCACCCTCGCCGAACTGATCTACGTCGGCGCCGTCACCGCCCTCGGACGGCGAGAGGGGTGGAGCATCCACACCGGGATCATCCATCCCTCGCCCGAGGAGGAAGAGGCGGAGCGGCTGGAGGCTGAGCGCCAGGCTCAGAGCGGGATGCGCGCTCCCAGCTGATACGCGGTCAGGGCCAGCGCCAGCAGCTGCAGCGGCCGGTCGCGTGAGATCGCGACCAGGGGGAGGGGCCAGAGGAGGTACCAGGGGAGGAGCCACGAGGTGGCGAGGAGGAGCGCGAGCGCGGCCCAGCCGGCGGCGCGGACCCAGTCGCCGCCGCGCCAGGTCCAGGCGAGCAGGTAGGCGACCGCGGCGGCGAAGAGGAGGGCGGCGGCGAGGCGGACCGCGGCGGGGTCGAGGCCGGTAAGCCGTGCCGTCGTGATCGGGATGCTCATGTAGCTGGTCCGGCTCTGGTTCTCGCCCGCCAGCCCGAAGCCTCCCAGCCAGTTCCAGCCGAAGGCGAGCCAGGCCGCCGCTGCAATGGCGACAGCCGCTCCCAAGCACCCCAGGGCCAACAAGCCGAGCCTTCGTCTGTTCCTTTTGGTTGCTATTCGCCCAAAAGGAACAGACGGAGAGCGGAGGGCGCTGAGGAGGGCGAAGGGGGCGAGGAAGGCGGCGGAGGCCTTGGTGGCGATCGCGGCGATCAGGACCGCGCCGCCGCTGAGCTCGCGGGCGCTGAGCAGGGCGGCGACCGAGAGGGTTACGAGGAGCATCGTCAGGCCGTCGTTGTGGGCGCCGCCGACGACGTGGACGAGGACGAGGGGGTTGAGGGCGACGAAGGCGGCGGCGCGCAGCGCGTCGACGCCGCGCCAGGCCGCCAGGCGGGAGACGGTCGCGGCGATGCCGAGGACCGAGAGCGCCGCGACCGCCTTCAGGACCGCCACCGCGAGGCCGACGGGCAGCCAGGCGAGCGGGTAGGTGAGGAGGGTGAAGAGCGGGCCGTAGGCGCTGGTCGCTTCGGTCCAGGTGACCTCCGCGTAGGCGGGGTCGGTGGGGGCGGCGAGGGGTGGGTTGACGTAGGGGTCGAGGCCGTGGCGGACGCCGAGCCGCGCGTAGTCGACGTAGCTGTAGACGTCATGGGAGAGCAGGACCGGGGCGACGGCGAAGGCGGTGACGAAGAGGAGGATCGCCCCCCAGACGAAGCGCTTCCCCAGTCGCGGCGCCCAGGCGAGGAAGGCGAGGTAGCCGGCGAAGCCGGCCCACATCAGCCCGAAGGCGAGCCCGGGGTCGATCGGCCGCTACCTGCCCGCGGAGGCGCCGCCGCCGACGCCCTGCGGTGCCGGCGCGGGCGCGGGGTACGGGTCCTGCCCGGCCCCCGGCGCGTATGCGTCAGGGTCGTAGCCGCCGACCGCGGCGCTGCCCGGCGGCGGCGAATCGCTTTCTCCGCCGCCGCTGTCCCTGCCGAGGGTGGTGTCGTCGCTGGGGCTCGAGCGCGCGTAGCGGCCGTAGAACGGCGCCCAGCTGATCTGCTGACCGGGCTCCTCGAATTCCTCGCAGGGGACGCCGGCCCCGGCGTAGAGCGAGTGCCAGATCTCGGCCGGGAAGGTGCCGCCGAAGACGGTCGTCCCGTGCACGCTGGACATCGAGACGTCGTTCGACTCCGGGTAGCCGACCCAGACCACCGTCGCCAGGTTCGGCTGGTAGCCGGCGAACCAGGCGTCGGTGTATTCGTCGGTGGTGCCCGTCTTGCCGGCCTGTCCCGGGCAGCCGGTGTAGGCGGCGGTGCCGGTGCCTTCGGTGATGTTGTCGTGCAGCAGCCGGGTCACCTCCCAGGCGACCGCCGGGGAGACCGCCTTCTGTGGCCGCGCCGCTTCGGGGTGGTCGACGTGGCCGCCGGGGAAGACGACCTTGGACACCGCCACCGGGTCGTGGCGCATGCCGCCGGCGGCGAGGGTCGCGTAGGCGCTCGACATCTCCAGCGGCGAGACGCCGATCCGCAGGCCGCCGATTCCCTCGGCCGGGATCCCGTCGAGCGGCGAGGTGATCCCCATCTGGTGCGCCGTCGCCGCCACCGCCTTCGGTCCGACGTCGAGGTCGAGCTGGGCAAATACGGTGTTATCGGAGGCGACCGTCGCCTGCTGCAGGTTGACCGTCCCCAAGTACCCTTCGTCGGCGGTGTGGACCGTCCAGTGGCCCCACTGCGGCAGGTAGAGGTCGAGCGGTTTCGAGGTGTAGTAGGTCGAGTAGGGGTCGATGCCCTGGCGGATCGCCGTCGTCAGGACGAAGGTCTTGAAGGTCGAGCCCGGCTGCCGATGGCCCTGCGCGGCGAGGTTGAACTTGCTCTCTTCGTAGTAGGAGCTGGAGACCATCGCCCGGATATGGCCGTTGCGGGGGTCGATCGAGACCAGCGCCGAGGAGGGGTCGGTCGAGTAGGGGAGGGCCGAGCGCATCGCTTCCAGGCCGATTTCCTGCAGCTCCGGCTCGATCGTCGTGTGCACCTCGAGGCCGCCGCGGCGCACGGTGTTCGGCCCGTACTCGTCGATCAGGCGGTTTTCGACGTAGTCGAAGAAGTAGGGCTCGCGGTGCTCGAAGTAGCTCTCGTCGAGGTCGACCCGCAGGCCGCTCGCCCGCGCCGACCGCGCCCTCTCCTCGCTGATGTAGCCGAGCTTCGCCATCTGCGCCAGCACCTGGTCGCGGCGGGCTTTCGCGGCCTTCGGCTCGAGCAGCGGGTTGTATTCGGAAGGCGCTTGCGGCAGCCCCGCCAGCAGCGCCGCTTCCGGCAGCTTCAGCTCCCCGACCGGCTTGGAGAAGAAGATCTTGGCGGCGGCGCCGACCCCGACCGCGGTCGTCCCTTCGACCGTCCCGTAGGAGGCGACGTTGAGGTAGGAGCCGAGGATTTCCTTGCGGCTGTGGCGTTCGGCGTACTCGCCGGCCAGCTCGGCCTCTTCGATCTTGCGCTCGATCGTCCGCTCCGGCTTCGGGATGCAGAGGTTGCGGACCAGCTGCTGGGTGATCGTCGAGCCTCCCTCGACGGCTTCGCCCGCCTCCAGGTTCTTGACGACTGCCCGCGCGATCCCCTCGTAGTCGAGGGCGTCGTGCTGGTAGAAGCGCTGGTCCTCGATCGCCACCGTCGCCAGCTGCACGGACTTCGGGATCCGGTCGATCGAGACCAGCGAGCGGACCTGCGGCGAGGCGACGGTGCCGAGCTTCGAGCCGTCGGCGGCGTAGACGACGGTGTTGCCGCCCCTGTCGATCGGCTTGCAGGTGCGGAGCGAGGGCGCGTCGGCGGCGACGTCGAGGACCCAGGAGGCGACGGCGATGACCGCGATCGCGAGCAGGACGAAGACGCCGCCGAAGACGAACAGGAGCTTGGCGCCGATTCCCCCCTGGCGGCGCCGGCCTCGCCGAGTGCGCTGGGTCATCGAGCAGAGGGTACTTCGCTCAACTGCTCGTCAGGCGACGGTGTCTTCGGTCGAGTGGTTGTGGATGATCCCTTCGGTGAGGAGCTGGTTGGGGATCACCACGGAGCTGCCGTCGCCGGGGTCGAGGTAGGTGTAGGAGAGGGTGATGTCGGTGACCCGTCCCTCGCGCTCTTCGAAGCTGAGGCGGTCGCCGATCCGGATCGGCTGCGAGACCGCGATCTGGATGCCGGCGATGATGTTGGCGAGGGTGCGCTGGGCGGCGAAGCCGACGACCGCGACGACCAGCGCGGTCGAGGCGAGGACCCCCGTCGCCAGCTCCTTCAGCTCGGTGAACTGACTCAGCGCCAGCATCGCGACGACGAGGAAGACGGCGAGAAAGCCGAGGCGGCGGAGGATGCGCAGCCGCGTCCGAGTCGAGCGCGAGACCTGTGAGACTGCCGGGGCCATGGAGAGCAACCTAGCCACCGCGCCTGTCGCCGCGACGCCATCGCCGGGGTTCCCGCCATCCAATTGGGGCCCCCGCGGCGCGGTGCTGGGGGCGGTGGCGGCGATCGTCGCCGGGCTCGTCCTCGGCCTGCCGGCGTTGTTCTTCACCGAGGGCGAAGGCGACCTGACCACGGCCGGCAACATCGTCGCCCAGCTCGGGCTCGTGCTCGGGCTGGTGCTGGTGCCCCTCTTTGTCGCCCGCTCGCACGGCGCCACCTCGCTCGGCGAGGCCCTGCGGCGGCTCGGGCTGCGCCGGTTTCGGCCTTCGGCGTTCCTCTGGATGGTCGTCGCCGTGGTCGCCTACCTGCTCTTCGCGGCGCTCTACTCGATCCTCATCCTCGAACCCGAACAGGAGGACATCGCCGAGGGCTTCGGCCCGGTCCCGGTCCAGATCCTGCTGATCGTCATCGCCGCCCCCTTCGCCGAGGAGCTCTGCTTCCGTGGGATGCTCTTCGGTGGCCTGCGGGAGCGGCTGCCGAAGGTCCCGGCGGCGCTGATCGCCGGCGTCGTTTTCGGCGTTCTCCACGCCTTCACGGGAATCAGCGCGGTGCCGCCGCTGATCGCCTTCGGGTTCATCTTCTGCCTGCTCTACGAAAAAACCGGCTCGATCGTGCCGGGGATGCTGCTGCACCTGCTGAACAACTCTGTCGCCCTCCTCGCTCAGTAGGATTCCGCCGGTGAATCGCCGCCTCTGGTCCCTCCTCGTCGTCCTCTGCGCGTTGGCGCTGCCCGCCACCGCGGCGGCCGCGCCGAAGCCGAAGCCGGCCCCGAAGCCGACGCCTGCTCCGGAGGCGACGGTGAAGATCAAGGTCGGGCACCTGAAGAACGGCCGCGCCGAGATCATGTCGACGGTGCCCGTCACCGGCACGCTCTCACCGTTCGTCGCCGGCGAGAAGGTGCAGGTCACCTTCTACGAGGACGGCCGCGAGCTCTTCAGCCGCAACCTGCCGGTCCGCAAGGCGGGCAACAAGGGCAGCTTCCGCACCAACGTCCAGGTTCGCGAGAACGCCAAGTACGCGGTTTCTGCCAAGCACGTCGCGACGCCGGAGCTCGGCGCCGACAGCACCGTCCGCAAGAGCTGGAAGGTGAGCTTCCCCTCGCTCCACCAGGGCCAGTGCGACGACGTCGTCGTCGGCTTCAAGAAGGCGATGCGGAAGATGGGCTACATCGCCAACTCCGGCAGCTGCTTCGGCGGCAAGACCGCGCGCGGCGTCCTCGCCTACCGCAAAGTCAACGACATGAGCCGCAGCATGCGCGCCGGGGCCGGGCTGGTGAAGAAAGCCTTCTCCGGCAAGGGCGGCTACGAGGTGCGCCATCCGGGCGCCGGCGAGCACGTCGAGGCGCCGCTCTCCAAGCAGGTGCTGGTCTTCGCCAAGGGCGACAAGCCGTTCGCGATCTACCCGATCTCCTCCGGAAAGTCCTCGACCCCGACGGTCACCGGCCACTACGAGTTCATCCGCCAGGAACCGGGCTACAACTCGCACGGGATGTACTACTCGTTCTACTTCTACGGCGGCTACGCGGTGCACGGCTATGAATCGGTGCCCGACTACCCCGCCAGCCACGGCTGCCTGCGCACCTTCATCGCCGACCAGCCAGAGATCTACGAGCGGATCTTCTTCGGCGAGGACGTCTTCATCTGGTAGCGAGCGAGGGCGGCTCGGAGTAACTTGCCGGGCGTGAAGGTCTTCGTTGCAGGGGCGAGCGGAGTTGTCGGTCGGCCGACGGTGCGGAAACTCGTCGCGGCCGGGCACGAGGTCGTCGGGATGACCCGGCGGGAGGAGCGGGCGGATGAGATTCGGGAGGCCGGCGCCGAGGCGGTCGTCTGCGATGTCTTCGATGCTGATGCGGTCAACGCGGCGGTTGTCGCCGCCCGGCCGGAGGTGGTGATCCACGCGCTGACGGCGCTGCCGCCTCGGTTCAACCCGAAATCGGACTACCTGGCGGCGACCAACCAGGTGCGGGAAGAAGGGACTCGGAACCTGGTCGCCGCTGCGAAGGCCGCCCGAGCGCGGCGGATCGTCGCCGAGAGCGTCGCCTTCTTCTACGAGCCCGAGGGCGATTGGGTCAAGGGCGAGGAGGCGCCGCTCTTCCGCGACCCGCCGGGCCGCTTTGCAGCGGCCTGCGACGCTCTCGTCTCGCTCGAGCGACAGGTGCTGGAGGCGGACGGCTTGGAGGGTGTGGTGCTGCGCTTCGGCTGGTTCTACGGAGCGGGGACCTACTACGACCGTGGCGGCTCGGTCGCCGAGGAAGTCGCGAAGCGGCGCTATCCGGTCATCGGGAAGGGCGAGGGGACCTTTTCCTTCATCCACATCGAGGACGCCGCCACCGCTTATGTCGCGGCAGTCGACCACGGCTCCGCGGGCACCTACAACGTCGTCGACGACGAGCCGGCGCGGCTGCGCGAGTGGCTGCCCGTCTACGCGGAAGCGCTCGGCGCGAAGCCGCCGCGACGCGTCCCCGCTTGGCTGGCGCGCCTGGCCGCCGGCAAGGACCTCGCCTCGGCCGCGATCGAGATGCGCGGCGCCTCCAACGCGAAGGCAAAGCGGGAGCTCGGCTGGCAGCCCGAGCACCCGAGCTGGCGGCAGGGCTTCGCCGAATCCCTCCGCGCTTAGGATTGCCGCCGTGCCTGACCTCGACGCCGCCAAGCAGACCCTGCTCGAGGAGCTGCGCGAGCACTCGCTGATCATTGGCGAAGTGACCCTGGCGAGCGGCGCGGTCGCCCAGTACTACGTCGACGCCCGCCGCACCCTGATGCGCCCGCGAGGCTTCCGCGCCGCCGGCGAGCTGATCGCCGCCGCGGCGCACGAGCTCGGCGCCGAGGCCGTGGGCGGCCCCGCCACCGCCGCCATCCCTCCCGCCTGCGCGGCGATCGCGGCCCCAGGGAACGTGGACCTGGTCGCCTTCTTCGTCCGCGGTCAGCGCAAGGAGCACGGCCTGCAGCGCTGGGTCGAGGGTCCGGTTGAGGCCGGCACCCGCTGCCTCGTCGTCGAGGACACGGTCACCACCGGCGGCTCCACCGCGACCGCGATCGGGCGGGTGCGCGAGGAGGGGCTCGAGGTCGCCGGGGTCGTCGCCGTCGTCGACCGGCTGGCGGGGGGAGCGGAGAAGATCGAAGCCGCGGCCGCGGCTCCATACAAAGCCCTGGTCACGATCGACGAGATCTATCCCGACCGCCCCGACCGCGGTTGATGGAGCCGGATGCGGTCGAGATCAGGGTCGTCGGCTGCCTGATCGAGAAGCAGCGGACGACGCCCGACGCCTATCCGCTCTCGCTCAACGCGCTGCGGCTCGCCTGTAACCAGGCGACCAACAGGGACCCGGTCGTCTCCTATGACGAGGCGACGGTCAGCGACGCCCTGCGCCGCCTCGCCCTGCGCGGCTGGACCCGGCTCGCCAGCGGCGCCGGCAGCCGCGCCCGCAAGTACCGCCACCTGCTGCCGGAGGCGCTCGGAGTCGGCGACGACGAGCTGGCGCTGCTGGGGGTGCTGATGCTGCGCGGCCCGCAGACGCCCGGCGAGCTGAAGCAACGCAGCGAGCGGCTGCACCCGTTCGCCGACCTGGCGGCGGTGCAGGAGACCCTGGAGCGGCTCCGCGAGCGCGAGCTGGTCGCCCGCCACCCGCGGCGGCCGGGCCAGAAGGAGGAGCGCTACGAGCAGCTGCTGGGTGGAGGTGGCGAGGACGCGACGGAGGTGGCGGAGTCACCGCGGGCGGCTGGTGCGCCGACCGATGCGGCCGCGGCGCCATCGGTCGCGCCTGGCGAGGACCGCCTCGATCGGCTCGAGCGCGAGCTGGCGGAGTTGCGGACGCAGGTCGCCGCCCTGCGCGAGGCGCTCGGAGACGACTAGCCGCGCAGGTTGAGCACCGCGGTCCGGCGCCCGCCCGGGATCGCGACGACGACGTGCGTCTTCAACGCGCCGCGGTCCCGCAGCAGGGCCCGCCCGCCGGCGCTGAGGGGCACGCGGTAGGTCTGCGAGGCGCCGCCGCCGAGCCGGAAGGCGCCGCGGCCGACCAGCCTGCTCACGGGTCGGGTCCGCGGGCCGCGGCCGCGGTAGTGCGCGACCGGCACCCGGAAGCGCGAGCGGAGGAGGATCTGGACCGGGCATTCGTCGCCGGCGGGCCAGAGGCAGGTGACCCGGATCCGGACCTGGTTGCGACCCGCCTGGAGGGCGGAGAGCCTGAGCGCGACCGGGATCGTCGCGCCCTTGCAGCCGAGCAGTCGGTCTTCGCCGGGGTCGAAGTCGAGCGCGTAGGCGCAGACGCGCTGCCGACCCGACTTGATCGTCGGCAGGGTGAGGTCGAAGCCGTGGTTGCGGCCGGCTTCCGGGAACTCGCGGGCGACGTCGCGGCGGAGGCCCGTCGCGACCTGACCGAGCTCGTAGGTGAGGGCGCCCGGGGTGCCTTCCTTGCCGCCGACCGAGAGGCGGATCGCCAGCGGCTGGGTGGGGGCGTTGGGGTCGAAGGCCCAGCCGCGGACCCGGAGCTGTCCCGGCAACGGCGAGCCGGCTAGGTCCAGGTATCCGACCGGGTTGTCGCCGCTGACGAGCGTGGCGGAGCCGACGGTGGCGGCGTCGACGTAGTTGTTGTCGATGCTGATGGTCACGCCGCCGTAGGTCTCGTTGTGGCCGCCGCGGTACTGGTGGATCCGCTGGTGCGGGGTCCAGGCGCCGGCGGGGACGACCGGGTCGGCGGTGTTCTGTTCGCCGTTCCAGTTGGCGATCCAGATGTCGTCGGGAAGTTCGTAGCCGGTCCCCAGCTGGTTGGCGAGGTCCTCGATCCCGGAGGCGCTGCTGCTGTAGACGCCGGAGAGGTAGCCGAGCCCGTGCAACTTCTGCGTCCAGGCCTCGAGGAAGGCGAGGGTGGCGGAGGTAGCGCTCGAGGTCTGGGAGTAGGACTCCATGTCGAAGTAGATCGGGCTGCCGGGGCCCATCGCCACCGCTCCCGCTTCTTCGACCGCGTCGATCGCCGCGGCGACACCCTGCGCCGTCGCCCCGCTCGAGGTCAGCTTGGCGCAGCTCGAGCAGGCGCTGGTCGGCGCCTGCAGGCCGACGTAGGTCGGGATCAGGTGCCAGCCGGCTTCGGTCTGGGCAGCCACCCAGGTCGCGGTCAGGTTCGGTTGCGAGCAGGCGCGGTTGATGCCGCCGATGTAGACGCCGATCGCCTCATACGGGGAACTGCTTCGCCAAGCGGCCATCGAACGCGAGGAGGGGGCGGTGCAGGCGTCGAAGCCGAGGCCGGTGAAGACGGCGCCGGCGGCGGAGGCGGTGGCGCGTCGGCGCGGCGCCGTCGGCAGGACCGGCGGCCGTGCCGAGGACCGCGGTTCGACCACAATCGCCCGGCGCCGCCCCATCGCCCCGGCCGGGCACCGTTGCTGAGAGGACGGCGTGCCGAGGTAGACCGCGCGGCGGTCGAGCCGCACGCAGAGCCGCGGATGCTGGGCGAGCCTGACGACCCGCCAGCCCGCCGGCACCTCGACCGTGCGCCCGTCGAAATGGACGGCTCTGCCCCCCGCGGCCCCGACGGCAGTCCCCGCCGGCAAGGCGAGGGCGAGCAGTAGGCCCAGCAGGGGGAGTAGGCGGAACGGGCGGCACGTCGGCGTCACAGGCTGCACTCTCGGTACAAGCAATCCCCGAGGTCAAAAGTTGCAGGTGTCCGGGCGAAAGCCTGCAGCAAATGCCCCGAGCTGGATTCGAACCAGCGGCCTATCCCTTAGGAGGGGATCGCTCTATCCAGCTGAGCTATCGGGGCCCGGCTGAATTCTCGCTTAGTTGACGAACGGTTGCCGAAGTTGGTGCGATGTGCGCGCCACAGGTGCGATTTGGCTCGGCAGGATTGTGTGCATGGGAGCAGCCACGGCAGTCGACATGTCCTCCACACGGTCTAATGTGGTGCACATGTCCAAGATGATTCAAATCAGAAATGTGCCTGACGACCTGCACCGCGAGCTGAAGATGCGGGCGGCGGCGGCGGGGATGAGTATGTCCGATTACATCAAGCGGGAGCTCGACCTACGGACGCGCAAATCGACGATCGCGGAGATCATTGCGCGGAGGGAAGCCCAGGGAAGGAGATCGACCAGCACCATTCAGCAGACGGTCGACATCATCCGCGAAGCGCGGGGTGATTGATGGCGGTTGTCGACGCTTCGGTGGTGGTTGAGTTTCTCAGCGGGGGCGAGGGCAGGTTCGCGCTGGATGAGAGGATGGAGGTCGAAGAACACATCCTTTGGGCTCCGCATTTACTCGATGCCGAGGTAGGACACGCCCTGCGCCGAAAGGTGCGTTTGGGGCAGATGGACGCCAACGGTGCGGGGGACGCCATCTGGGAACTGAACAATCTGCCGCTGCGCCGTGTCGAGCACGAACCGCTGGTCCAGTTCGCCTGGGATCTGCGTGACAACTTCAGCTTCTACGACGCCCTCTACGTCGCCCTGGCGCTGATGCTCGACGAACCGCTGCTCACCTTCGACGCGCGGCTGGCGCGCTCCGGCGTGGACCTGCCGATCGAGGTGCTCGGTCAGGCGTAGAGCGTCTCGGAGGCGAGCTCATCGGCGCGGCGGCTCCAGAGCTTCACTTCCATGAAGATCTCGTCGCCGTAGCCCTCCAGCGCGTCGAGGGCGATCAGGGTGAAGCGATCCTGGGAGATCAGTTCCTGGTCGACGGTCTCCGTCTCGAGGACGGCGGTGGCGGCGATGGCGCCGCGGACCAGCGGCCGCCCCCAGACGAGGGTCACCGCCCCGGCGCGGCCGTTCTCCCCGCGCCAGCGGCCGACGACGTCGTCGTTGAGGTCGATCCGCCAGTCGGGGTTGTCCTCGGCGAGGATGTCGGTGAAGTCGGCCTTGGCGGCGAACCCGGTCGGCTCGCCCTCGGGCGGCTGCACGTAGGAGACGTGGCCGAAGAGCTCGAGCCGGCCCTCCTCGCTCTCGGTCCGCGCCGAGCACGGGACCCAGACCCGGCCGCCCCAGGCCCGCTCCGGGAACCAGTCGACCTCGGCCGGAAGCTCGGCTCCCGCCGGCAGGTCTTCGATGGCGTCGACCGCTTTCATGAACTCCTCCCGCAGGCGTTCGGCGAAGCGCCCGTGGGGGATGCCCTCCTGGGTGCTGTCGGCGACGAAGCGTGGGATCGGTCGTTCGATCGGCCGCATCAGAGGCACTCTCGCAGGTCGGTGGCCGCCTTCTCGGGCGGGTAGACGTTGATGTCGACGCCGGTGCCGAGCTCGAAGCCGGCCTTGATCGTCAGGCGGGGGGCAATGTCGACGTGCCAGTTGAACTGCTCGGCGCCGCGGGGGGCGGTGCGGACCCAGAGGTTGAGCTCGGGGGAGCCGTCGAAGAGGGTCGCCAGGGCGCGCAGCGCGGTGCCGATCATCGCGGCGCCGCTCTCGTCCTCCTCGAAGCGGGCCGCCTCGCGGCGCGGGACCACCCGCAGCTCGAACGGGGAGCGCGAGGCCCAGGGGCAGATCAGCGCCGCCTCGTCGTCGATCGCCACCAGCCGGTCCTGGCGCCGCACCTCCTCGACCAGGATGTCGCCGAGGAGGCCGCCGCCGGCGGTGCGTTCGGCGTAGGCGCCCGCCCGCTCGCGCTCGCGGGCGACGGCGGCGGGGACGAAGGGCAGCGCGTAGAGCTGGGCGTGGGTGTGCTCGAGCGAGGCGCCGGCGCCACCGCCCTCGTTGACGATCAGCTGCAGGTAGGAGGCATCCGGGTGGGCGCGCATCCGCTCCCGCCAGGTGGCGACCGCAGCGGCGAGCTGCTCGTCGGAGAGCTCGGCCATCGCGGTCAGGTGCTGGGGCGAGTTGATCAGCACCTCGTGCGCGCCCTCGGCCGGGCGCGAGGAGAAGAGGTCCGGTTCTCCCGCCCGTTTCGTCGCCAGCAGCGGGTCGCCGGCGCTGGCGAAGGCACCGGCGTCGGCGGCCGGGCCGCGGGGCGCGTTTGCGTCCTCCTGGTTCGGAAAGGCGCCCCCGAGGGCGGGGTAGAGGTTGGGGACAACGCGCGTCGTCCAGCCCGGCGTGTCCGGCTCGCCGCCCTCCGGGCGCGTCGCGAAGAGCTCCGGGGGAGTGCGGTCCTCCCGGTCCTCGCAGAAGGGACAGTTCTCCGGTCCCTTCGGCTCGGTCGCCCGTGGCGAGAAGCTGTCGGGCCGGGCAGCGCGGCCCGGGGCGAGGATCGTCCTCAGCCCGGTCAGCTGGTCGATGCGGATCTCCGGAGAGCTCAGGAGCGCGAGGGGGGGAGGTCGCCTACGTCGGGCTCGTCGGCTGCCGGCGGCTCGGGCGGCGGCGGGGCCGGTGAGGCCGGCGGCCGGGGCGGCCGCTCGGTGCCGGCGGCGCGCGCCGCCGAGCCTTTGCCGACGAACGGCTCGAGCACGTCCATCGGCAGCGGGAAGACCACGGTCGTGTTCTGGTTGGTGCCGATTTCGAGCAGCGTCTGCAGGTAGCGCAGCTGCAGCGAGGCCGGGTTGGTGCTGATGATGTCGGCGGCGTCGGTGAGCTTCTGCGCCGCCTGGAACTCGCCCTCGGAGTTGATGATCTTCGCTCGCCGCTCGCGCTCGGCCTCGGCCTGGCGCGCCATCGCCCGCTGCATCTGCTCGGGGATCTCGACGTCCTTGATCTCGACCGCGGTGAC